>Ga0156663_186_pt1 | contig 5824 bp, 5 predicted proteins | sample RifOxyC2_FD_111993 | JGI IMG/M metagenome (GOLD analysis project Ga0156663, IMG submission 111993) | Candidatus Firestonebacteria bacterium RIFOXYC2_FULL_39_67 | reverse complement strand
CTGAGCCTCTTTTGGAGTCTCTTTATTTGTTTTCTTTGCTATCCGTTTTGGTTTATTCTGTTTCTTCTTAGCCAATGTTCCCCCTAAAAAAAGAAAAAGCCCGCTTAATAGCGGCTGATTTAATGTACCTTATTTTAGCAGAAAAGCCTGTAATAATCAAGACATTTGGGGAAGTTACAAGCTTAAACACCTCTATTTTATAAGGGGGTTTAAGCAGATTTAATAAACTACGGGAAAAGACATACGCATTTTTTTAATAGTTACACTCTGTTTGTTACTCTGCAAACCAATCTCTTTTTCCACAGCTTGTTTAAAATCACCAATAAGTTTATCGCTGACTTTTTCATCAACAAAAATGCCAACCGTTACGAAAGAAACACTACATTGTTCCTCTTTTAAACCGCCTGTCATATCCGCCGTAAGAGTAACACTTGTCTTCTTTGCGCCCAAACTTTTCAAGGCAATATTATTAATCTTGTCTTTAAGTTGTTTTTCATATGAAGCCCTGAATTTTAGCATTTTAGAATAATTTGGATTTAAATGTGAAGCATCGGCAACCAGTTCCGGAGTTGTTAAAGAAAGTTCTTTTTCAATAATTTTAGCATTGCTTATTAAAGCACGAGCCTTTTCTACTTCTATTTTAGCTTCACTAACTAATTTTTCACTTTCACGAATTTTATTTGGAATAACAGCTTTTTCTACATAATAAATTGAGCATATTGCAATTAAGGCGACAATTAGTATAAGTAACTTTATTATCTTCATTTTATCCTCCAAATACTATTTTACCTGCCAGGCATTATCCAGCAGATCTTTGTTAAAACCTTCCGGAACAACGCCTTCAGAAGCATAAACATATAGCGCTCCGTTAAGTATATTATTTAAAACTGCGTAAACTAAGCTGGAAAATACTATCCAGATAACAGGAAGACAAAACATTGCCATGATATATGAGATTTTAGGTTCCCATATCACTGAGCAGATTATAGCAGCAACAAATATAAGTAAAGCCGGCAGTACTACTATAATATCCCTAACAACAACAAAAATAATATAACCACTTGTCGTTTCTCCCCAGGATCTTTTAATAAGCTCTGCCGACCTTTTAATTGAATCAATAATACCTGAATTTTCATTAACAAGTACCGGGATAACAAAAAATGTTCCGATAGCCCAGGCTAAGCCTCCGAGAAAACTTACAGCCCTGACGATCCATCTGCCAACAAACGGAAGTTTCTCTGCGTAGGTTTCAATTGTCATGAGCAGGGTTAGCACAAGAGAACTCACTATCGACCACTGGAATATCTTGCCCTTAAGAGCCCAGGTTTTTTTGAACGAAGCAGAGATACTTATTTTGTTCTCTTTCAGAATATCAATTACGCAGGATAAAAAAGAGGCATTGATATAAATTGAGAGCCATGAAAATCCCAGAGATAAAAAGAATAACATAGAAAAATTCTTCCAGCCTATGCTTTTAAAAAACTGAAAATATGAAATATGCGACGAGCTTGTATTGTAAAAAGCCGGCGAATAATAAATGCCGTACAATACAGGAGCAACTCCGACAAGAAACAGGATAAAAGATCCTACAGTCAAAAGCGGAAAGACTACCAGCTTTTTGTTTTCAAGCAGTACCTTCCAGCTTACCTTGAAAAGTTCCCACCCTTTCCTGATCTTTTCCCTCAATCTCATTTTAGCCATATCACAGACCCTCCTGAATTGATTTTAATCTCTCAATTATCGTTTTTAAATCTATATTACTGCCCGCGGCTTCTCTTATTACATTGTCACAAATATTTTTTGTTTTATTCTCTACTGATTCTTTACTCATTTTTTTTGTGGGAGGTTCAGCAAATACGGTACCCCCTCCTTTATTGCTCACAATCACTCCTCTTTCAGCCAGTTCTTTATAAGCTTTTGCCACCGTATTCGGATTGATATTTAATATTTTAGCCAGCTCTCTGACCGGAGGTAACCTGTCGCTTGAGGTAAGTTCGCCGGCAACGACCTGGCTAATAATTTTTTCTACTATCTGCTGATAGACAGGAGCACTGCCAAAACCAAGCTTTATCGAGATATTTATTTTCTTATAATCTTTCGCTATCATTTGTACTAGTATTATAGTACAAACAGGGGGATTTGTCAAGAGTAAAGAATATCTAAAGGAAAACTTTACTGATTAAGAATTTCAGGAAAGGACGCAGAGGTGGATAACCCGATCAGAGTTATCGTGAAAAAACTCAAGAAATCGGATTTTTCATTTATTTTTCTTTTCTGTTGTTAAGCTTTTTTGGTTTTCCAACTATTCCTTTGTTTTCTGATTTAATACGCCTTTCCAATTTTTGAATATCTGCTTCCGGCGGAAGTTCTTCCGGCTTTATCCCGCTTTTCCCAAGCAGCTGCCTGACATCTCTGTTGTTTTTTACATGTTCTCCGGAAATAGCCGTTTCACCCTGAAGATTATTCTTTTTTGTATTAAAACTTGTTATCTCGGCGGCAAGGTCTTTTGCTTTGATTGTGATTGTCGGCAAGAAATCAGCTAAAGGCCTTTTTTCAGGTATCCCCAGTTTCTTTTTCATTTGCAAAGTATTATAACCGCCAAATAATGCCTGGTCGCCTTTACTTCTAAGACGGGCAAAGCCCTGTCCGTCGACCCCTCTTTCATAAGCAACACCAGAAAGATCGTGTTCCGTTCCGGCTAATTTCTCCCTAGCACTTATCCTTTCATTTAAAGCAATCCGCTCTTCAAGAAGTTCCTGTTTTCTCGTCTGAAAAGCAAAATAGCTCTGAGCAAACGCTATTTTTTCTTTCCTCGGATCTCCGTTTTGCGCTATAAGATAACACGCATATCGTGTAAGCATTATATCTTCTATTCCACGCTCAGAATCAGATCCAAGCTTGACCATTTTGTTGACGTCAACAAAATGGTCAGCGATTTTCTGCTTAGAATTATAGCAAGCTTCCTTTGCTTTCTCTATGACAACCACAAAATTACGCCATTCAGAATACTCAAGTAATACCTGCAAATCCCTTGCCATCCAATATTCAACCCCATCCTGAAAAAATGCAGACCCTTCAAATGTCTTGTTTAATTCAACAATTATCTCTTTCTTCATTCACCTTCCCCCTTGTCATCCCGTCCCTATTGCGAGATGTAGTGATTTTTTGTTTTGTCATTCCAGCCTCAGCCTGTCCGCCGAAGCTTCAGCGCAGGAGGAAGCCGGAATCTTTTTCTACCCGCCAATCTTTTTGGAGGGCAGCGTCTTTCTTATTTAATAATTTCTTTTAAACCTTTCCTGTATCTTTTTTTTCACCTAATACACTATTATTTTAATATTTTACCACAAAATAATTTTCAAAAACAGTAAGATTTCAGGCTAAAAGATATATGTCACAATATGAACAGATAGAAACAGAATTATCGGAGTTTTACTTCACCTCAAATTGTCCAAGGAGTTTTTTAAATCGGGGGTCTTCTATCAGGTTCTTGAAACTTTCGTCGTTTTCGAGGAGGGTTTTATCTTTAAAACCAAGCTCGACGGCTTTTTGGAGGGACTGAATGGCTTTATCTTTTTCTTTTATTCCGGAGTAAAAGCAGGCGATATTATAGAAAACCTCCATATTGTCGGGAGAAAGTTCCACTGCTTTCAGGTGGGCGTTTAAAGCCGGCTCAACTTCATTATTATGAGCGTAAGCTCTCCCAAGATTACTCCAGAGAGTTCCGTTGTATTGTTCGAGACTTATAGCAGTCCTAAAATAATAGACAGCCTTAGCCTGTTCTTTCATTCTATCGTAAACAATACCGAGGTAATTATACGCCTTGGAAGATCTTTGATCCCGGGAAAGAGCTTTTTCAAACTGCTCACGAGCTTTTTCAAGTTCATTATTTTTCAGATAAACAGAACCGAGACCGACACATGCATCAGCGGATGAAGTATTCATCTCGGCAGCTTTCTGATACGAGGCTGCGGCCTTATCAAGCAGGCCTTCTTTTTCGTACGCAGCTCCAAGGAGAAGATTTACCTCATAAGCATACAGAGATTCTGCCCCGGATTGGGATAACACATACGCCGACTTCTCATATTCCCCCTCTCCGTAATGCAGAACAGCCAGGTTTATCCTCGCCTTTTCATTAGTGTTATTAACAGTAAGCGCTTTTTCATACATATCTTTTGCTTTTGCAGATTCTTTTTTCTTGTAATAAGAAAGTCCCAGGTTATTATAGGCGTCACCGAAAAGAGGATCATTCTTTATTGCTTCCTGATACGCAAGTATAGCGCTGTCATAATCACACGATTGAAAAGCCCGGAGTCCCTCGGAAAAACTACGGTAGGCTTTTATATTGACTGAAGAAGTAGATTTCTCGTTAGAGCTTTTTGCCAGCGGGACTTTAAGCGCACCGGAAAGTTTTAAAGCAAGTTCATCCTGAAGTTCAAATATTTTCTCCGGAGTGCCTGTAACCATAACCGAACCGGCAACTGAGGATTTACTTCCTGACACTAAACCTATTAATCGCAGATTGCCGCCTTCTTTTTGATAACTCCCCCCGATCGTAAAATACGGTTCTCCTGAGGATTTTAAAGCGCTCAACGAATTTATCTTTATTGTTTTAACTCTGGAGAACTTATTTGAGAGTATTTCTGCAATTCCCGCCGATAACCAGTCAAAGCTCTCATCTCCCGTAAGGTTCTGAAAATTCCGGACCACCAGATTCAGAAGTTCTACGCGGGTATCAGCCTCTTGCCCTTTGGAACCAAAAACAAATTCTATTCTTTTAGGAGAGATACGTTTTAAGGTGTCGGAATACAGGAATTCATTCACTTGAATCAGCGAACCAAAGGAGAGATAAGCCTCAACAGAGTTATCCTTTCTGATGGTATCCAGTCTCGAAACCTTGCTTAAAGCAATACCTGTGGAATCGGTAAACACAAGCCTTTCTATCTCCCCCCGCCCCTCTATAAACCCGTAATTTACAGGAAAGCCTGATACCGGCAGGATATTTTTTCCCGGATTTTCAAACATTACTCTTGTTTTTAAAGGTTGTTTTAAACCTTCCTTTACAGTTCCATCGACAGGGTCATTTACTTTAATAATTGACAACCGGCGATAAAGATTTATAGCCTGGTTAAGTATTTTTTCCTGAAGTTTTTCAGTATCATCGGATTTTTCAAGTATCTCCATAGCAAAAGAATAGCTCTGGAACGACTCAGCCGCCTTACCGCTGTTTTCCTGCGTCAAACCCTGAATAAAGGTATCTTTAGCTCTTGACAGCTGAAGAGCATTCTCTTCCGCAATATCCTTCCTTGCTTTCTCCATCTCTTTGTTTGAATAATACATAAGGACAAAAGCCTGAAAAGTTCCCTTAGTCTTGTCCTCTTCGTAGTACATATCCTGAATATGTGTGTTTTCTATTTTACCTTTTGCGGTCGTTTCAATATCTGCTTTGAACTCTGACGATAGTGAATTCATAATAAGCTGATTATGCGCTTTGACCCTGACCCCGATACCCTGGGCCACACGCGCTAATGCATCATTTATTGCTTCTTTCCTGGCGAGCGCCAGGGTCTTTTTCGCAGGGCTCATACCGACAAAATAACTCCCGGCAGGTGAACTCTCCGCGCCCGTTATCCACGACGGCTTCTGCTGCGCGGACCTTTCGGTAACCGTAGCACAGCCGGCAAGAAATATTAATACGAGGCATAAATATCTACTCATTATATATCTTCCCTCCGCCTAGGCGGATTTCGCAAAGGATTTATTGTTTGATATTCATACCTTTGCTCAACTTATTTTTTTTACTTCATTTACTGTCTTTGCTGTTCTT
>Ga0156663_137_pt1 | contig 11291 bp, 10 predicted proteins | sample RifOxyC2_FD_111993 | JGI IMG/M metagenome (GOLD analysis project Ga0156663, IMG submission 111993) | Candidatus Firestonebacteria bacterium RIFOXYC2_FULL_39_67 | reverse complement strand
GCGATACATGGCTTGCTCCTTTGGAGTGAATATGCCATATTATATCATGTTAGTAATTTAATTGCGACACAGTCTGTATTAGTAATTGTTTAGTGCTTAGAATTTAGATCTTAGTAATTGTACTTAAAGGAGGAATAGTGGGTTTAAAACGGAAGCACCTTATTGGTCTGGAAGACGCAACACCTGAAGAAATAGAAACATATCTAAATACTGCTGAGTCCTTTAAATCTATCTTTGACAGGAAGATTAAAAAGGTTCCGGCCCTTCGCGGACGTACTGTTGTAAATCTTTTTTTTGAGAATTCTACACGTACCAGGACTTCTTTTGAACTTGCGGCAAAGAGGTTGAGCGCGGATGTAATTAACTTCTCGGTTTCTACAAGCAGTGTTTCAAAAGGGGAAACCCTTATAGATACTGCCAAGACGATTGAAGCTCTTGAGTCTGATATGATAGTTGTAAGACATTCCTGTTCAGGGGTTCCATTACTTCTCACAAAGACCTTGAAATCAGGGATAGTGAATGCTGGTGACGGGATGCATGAGCATCCTACACAGGGGTTACTTGACCTTTTTACTATAAGAGAAAAAAAGAAAAAAATTAAAGGACTAAAGATTGTGATGGTCGGTGATATTGCGCATAGCCGTGTTGCCAGATCTAATATCTACGGTATGACTAAGATGGGCGCTGACCTTACTCTTGTTGCCCCTCCGACGCTTATTCCAAAGGATATTCAAAAGTTAGGGGTAAAAGTTGACCATGATCTTAGAAAAGCGGTTGAAGGTGCGGATGTTGTTTATATGCTCCGGATTCAGCTTGAAAGGCAAAAAAGAAACCTCTTCCCGTCTATCAGGGAATTTTCTGTTTTGTATGGAATGGATGAAGATAAACTCAAACTTGCGAATAAAGATGCTCTTGTTATGCATCCCGGACCTATGAATCGCGGGGTTGAAATATCATCTGAAGTAGCTGACAGTGAGCAGTCGGTTATATGTGAGCAGGTAACAAACGGAATTGCAGTCAGAATGGCAGTACTATACTTATTAGCAGGAGGTGAGACCAATGAAATTGCTTCTCTCAGCGGGCAAGGTAATTGATCCTGTAAATAAAATTAATGAAGTTCTGGATATCTTAATTGAAGACGGAAAAATAATTAAGGTTGCAAAAGATATTAAAGATAAAACTGCAAAAGTCATGGAATTGAAAGGTTTGATTGTTGTTCCGGGTCTCATAGATATGCATGTGCATCTTCGGGAACCGGGTTTTGAGTATAAAGAAACTATCGAGACAGGTGTAAGGTCGGCGGTAATGGGAGGCTTTACTTCTGTGGCTTGCATGCCAAATACCGAGCCGGTAATGGATAATACTGCGGTTGTCGAACTGGTTATTTCAAAAGGAAAGAAAGAAAACCTGGCGAATGTTTATCCTATTGCGTCCGTCTCGAAACACGCTAAAGGCGAGGAAATCTCTGACATTGGAATGCTGATAAACAGCGGTGCTGTTGCTTTATCCGATGATGCTGCACCTTTAATGAATGCTGAGGTAATGCGCAGGGCTTTTGAATACACCAAACAATTTAATGTTTCGATAATAACTCACTGCGAAGACAAAAATATGACAATGGATGGAGTTATGAATGAAAGTTTTAATTCTACTATCCTTGGAATGCGCGGCATGCCTACAGTAGCAGAAAGCTTGATGGTTTACAGAAATATAGCTATAGCAAATTATATGGGAGCTCTGGTTCATATCGCTCATGTAAGCTGTAAGGAGTCTGTAGAGATTATCAGATGGGCAAAGAAACAGGGGATGAAAGTTACCTGCGAAACAGCTCCGCACTATTTCACTCTTACTGACGATGCAGTTAAAACTTATGATACAAATACGAAGATGAATCCGCCGCTTCGCGGTACCGAAGATGTTAAGGCAATAAAAGCAGGTCTTAAAGACGGTACAATAGACTGTATAGCTTCAGATCATGCTCCTCACGGCAGGATTGACAAAGAATTAGAATATAATTATGCGTCTTTTGGTATAGTCGGACTGGAAACCATGCTTCCGCTTGTACTAACTGAACTTGTAGATAAAAAGATATTAACACTTGAACAAGCTGTTGAAAAGCTTTCAGTTATGCCGGCAAAAGTTTTGGGTTTAAATAAAGGATCGCTTTCTGCAGGTGCTGATGCGGATATTACCGTCCTTGATATTGAGAAGAAATATACGGTTGACATAAACAAGTTTCAAAGCAAGAGCAAAAATTCTCCCTTTAACGGCAGGGCAGTCAAAGGATCAGTTTTTATGACGATTGTTGGCGGCGAAATTAAAATGAAAGAAGGTAAGATATTGTGAAAGCATCAAAGAAAGCTATTCTTGCATTAGAAGATGGTGAGGTGTTTGAAGGAAGGCATTTTGGCTATGAAGGTGAATCCTTCGGAGAAGTAGTTTTCAATACCAGTATGACCGGTTATCAGGAAATACTGACTGATCCTTCATACACCGGGCAGATTGTTACTATGACTTATCCTATGATTGGCAATTATGGGGTAAACAGCAGGGATGTTGAATCTGATAAAGTGCAGGTAAGCGGGTTTGTTGTAAAAGAATACAGCAAAGTATACAGTAACTTCAGAGCGGAAGAAAGCTTGGGTGACTATCTAAAGAGAAATAAAATAATAGGTTTGGAGTGTATAGATACCCGCAAATTGGTCCGGCATATAAGGACTCATGGTTCAAAGAAAGGTGTTCTTTCGACTATTGATTTGGATATTAAACGTCTTGTAAAAAAAGCGAAAGTTTCACCTTCAATTGTAGGCGTTGATCTGGTGAAAAGAGTGACGTGTTCAAAACCTTATAAATGGACAGAGGAACCGTATTTTGTTGATAAAGATTCTGCAAATAGCAAAGTCGATCAGTTAAAACTCTTTGAAGTTGATCATAGAAAGAAAATCTATAATGTAGTTGCGATTGATTGTGGTATAAAATTTAATATTTTAAGAGATCTGGTTTATCATGGTTGTAATGTTACTGTTGTTCCTGCAAAAACCACGGCCGGACAAATAATGGCGTATAATCCGGATGGGGTATTTCTTTCAAACGGACCGGGAGACCCGGAAGCAGTTACTTATGTCGTTGAAACTGTAAAAAATCTTTTGGGCAAACTTCCGATATTCGGTATTTGTCTGGGTCATCAGATGCTTGGACTTGCACTTGGAGGAAAGACATATAAAATGAAATTCGGGCACAGAGGGGGAAATCAGCCGGTAATGCGTCTGGAAAATCAGAAAGTAGAAATCACCTCGCAAAATCATGGTTTTGCTGTAGATATGTCTTCAATTAAAGATAAACAAGTACTTCAGACTCATATAAATTTAAATGATAAGACCAGTGAAGGATTGGAGCATAAAAAGTATAATCTTTTTTCTGTCCAGTATCATCCTGAAGCTTCCCCCGGCCCGCATGATGCAAGTTACCTCTTTGATAAGTTCATAAAGAGTATGAAAATGAATTACTAATTACTAAGCACTAATAACTAAACAAAGAAAAAATATTTAATAACTAAATCTTAAACAAAAGAAAAATGGAAAGGGAATGAAGAAGAAAAACTTTGAACTGAATGAAGAACCGGCTAAGTATTTTAATTTGGAAGACCGAACTTTGAAATATGCAAAAGATACACTTGCTTTTCTAAAAAAGGTTAATAGAAGCATCGAGAACCAGGAGTTCATTAAGCAATTAGCAAGGTCTTCATCCTCTGTGGGCGCAAACTACATTGAGGCGAATAACTATTTAGGCAAAAAAGATTTTGCCCATAGAATAGGAATTTGCAAAAAAGAAGCTAAAGAGAGCGGCTATTGGCTAAAGTTGATAGATATTGATAATAAAAAAGAAGATATACTGGGAATGCATCAATCTCTTTTAAAAGAAACAAACGAATTGGTTCTAATATTTGCAGCTATACTTAGAAAAGTTAAACCTTAGTTATTTTGTTTAGTCATTAAAAATTAGTTATTCAGACTGTGTCGCAATTAGAAAAATATATTTTACTACACAACAGATTGTAGTTGCTCGATTTATCAAGCCTATATATTGTGGCCGTGAAGCTAAAAATTGAATTGCGACACAGTCTGTATTAGTAATTGTTTAGTAATTAGTGCTTAGTGATTAGTTATTGATTTAATTGGGAGGAATCCTTATGAAATGGCTGATACTTCTGACAGCCTTGGTACTTAATGCTGTCGCAAATATACTTATCAAGGCCGGAATGGCCCGTCCGGATGCACAGGGTGGTTTAATTGAATCTCTCAAAGCCAAATGGCTTTCTCTTCCTGTTATTGGAGGTGTCATATGTTTTGGTTTGGCCCTGGCAGCTTACAGTATTACCCTGAAGAAAATGCCTCTTAGTGTTGCCTATCCTATAATGACAACAGGAGGACTATTCATTATTAGCGCTGTTTCTGTAATGTACTTCAAAGAAACAATCACAACAGTCCAAATGATAGGTTTGGCGCTCCTTGTTGGTGGTATTTGGCTTGTGGCCAGATAAATGACGGAAATATGTTAAAATTCTGCATATAAAATCAAAAAATAGTGATCCGGTGTTTTTGACAGTAATATTGTTCATATTAGGCATTGTAATAAAATTGCCGGTTGTTCTGCTTGGTGTCCTTCTAATTGGTTTGATATATTTTCCCTTTTGTAAATAAAAAATACCTATTAACGGAAGTTTCCTGTATGAATCATATTTGTGGCTAATTTTTGCGCTAGCGCTAATATTGTAAGGACAAGATTATACCTCTTGTGGCATTAGATTTTGTTTTATCTGTGATATCTCTTTCCCATCTGTGTCATTAGCCAAAAACCGCTTTTTTTTGCGGATTTTTGGCTGGAGTTTAGCAGCATATTTCGGTATAATAATATATTAAAAAAATATTTAAAAACAGAGGTGAAAATGAATATAGCCGTTATAGGAACAGGTTATGTAGGTTTAGTGACTTCAGCGTGTTTTTCCAAACTTGGACATACAGTTGTTGGTGCTGATAATGACCCGTCTAAGATAGAAAAGCTAAAAAAACTGCAAATGCCTATCTACGAACCGGGACTTGAAGAGCTTATCAAGGAAAACGTCAAACATGGCAGGATTAGTTTTACTTCAAATGTTTCGGAAGCTATTAACAAATCAACAATAATATTTATTTGTGTCGGGACACCTCCTCTTCCTGATGGAGGGGCTGATCTTTCTGCCGTTGAGAAAGTGGCCAGGCTTGTTGCGGAAGAAATGACGGATTATAAACTGGTAATAGATAAAAGCACCGTACCTGTTCATACGGGAGAATGGGTAAAAAAAACAATAGAAACTTATAATAAACACAAAGTAGAGTTTGATGTAGCTTCAAATCCGGAGTTTTTGCGTGAAGGAACGGCAATACATGATTTTATGAATCCGGACAGGATTGTTATAGGCGCAGATTCGGAAAAAGCAAAAAGTTTACTGATGGAGCTTTATAAAGATATAGATGCAATAAAGGTTGTTACGGATATTAATACATCGGAGCTGATAAAACACGCTTCAAACTCCTTCCTTGCAATGAAAATATCATTTGTAAATGCCTTGTCTCGAATTTGTGAAAAAGCTAATGCGGATGTCACAAAGATTGCGGAAGGAATGGGATACGATAAAAGAATCGGAAGAGCATTCTTAAATGCCGGTCCGGGGTTTGGCGGTTTTTGTTTTCCGAAAGATGTCTCGGCGTTCATTCATATCGCGGATAAGCTGGGATATGATTTTCATCTTCTTAAAAGTGTTGAAAAAACAAATGAAGAGCAGAAAAAGTTTATAATAAAAAAAGTTGAAGAAGCTCTTTGGGTCTTAAATGGTAAGGTTTTAGCCGTGCTAGGTCTTGCGTTTAAGCCCAACACGGATGATATTCGATTTTCTCCCGCAATGGATATAGTTACTGAACTGCTAAAAAAGGGTGTGAAAGTCAACGCCTATGATCCCGAAGCTATGGAGAATGCAAAAAAAGTTCTAACAAACATTAAATACAGCTCGGATCCCTATGAAACAATGGTTGACGCAGACGCGCTGTTAATCCTGACCGACTGGGAAGATTTCAAAAATTTAGATCTAATCAAGGTTAAAGGTTTGTTGAAAGCTCCCGTAATTATTGATGCCAGAAACCTCTACGACCCAAAGAAGATGAAGGAAGTCGGTATAACGTACAGATCAGTAGGAAGGCCCGGGTAGAACAAATTTGAAGACCGAATAAGTTCAATTACTAAGATTTAAATTCTAAGCACTAAGAAGAACAATGACTAAGAATAAAGCTCTAAGCACTAAACATAAGGAAGTTTAATAATATAAGTACAAAGATTTCGTTTAGTCATTAAAATTTAGTTAGTAATTGTTTAGAATTTAGTGCTTAGATCTTAGTGATTGATTCATCTGAAGTCTTCGAGTTTGTACTTGATGCCTTTAAAGGAGTATATTTTATGTCTAAAAAAACAGCTCTTATTACCGGTGGTGCCGGTTTTCTTGGTTCCCATTTATGCGAGTACTTTATTAATAAGGGTCACCTTGTCATATGTGTTGATAATCTCTTGACCGGAAGCAAAGATAATATTGCGCATTTGGATAGAAAATATTTAAAATTCATCAAACATGATATAACAAAGCCCCTTAAAATCGCAGGCAAAGTGGATTACGTTCTGCATTTTGCATCACCCGCAAGTCCTGTTGACTATACAAACCATCCGATAAAGACGGCTAAAGTCGGTTCTCTTGGCACTCATAATGCCCTTGGACTTGCAAAAGCAAAGAAAGCACGGTTTATTGTGGCTTCCACCTCCGAAATTTACGGAGATCCTCATGTCCATCCCCAAGTAGAAGAATACTGGGGTAATGTAAATTCCATCGGACCAAGAAGCATGTATGATGAGGCAAAACGTTTTTCGGAAGCTCTAACAATGGCGTATCATCGTGTACATAAAATTGATACAAAAATAGTAAGGATTTTTAATACATACGGAGAACGTATGCAGATTAATGACGGAAGAGTAGTTCCTAATTTTATTTATCAGGCATTAAAAGGTCGGGATATTACAGTTTATGGAGAAGGAAAACAGACTAGAAGTTTTTGTTACGTCTCAGATTTAGTGGATGGGATTTACAAGCTGCTTATGTCAGATTATAATCTACCGGTAAATATCGGGAACCCGACTGAAAATACTATATTGGATTTCGCAAAAACAATAATTAAAATGACCGGTACAAAAAGCAAAATAATCTATAAACCGATTCCTGTGGATGATCCCAAGCAAAGATGTCCCGATATAACAAAAGCAAGAAAGTTGCTTCATTGGGAGCCAAAGGTGGATCTTGAAAAAGGAATTGCAAGAACAATAGCGTACTTTAGGACCAAAATAAAGTAGAAGCAAATTCGAAGTTGGAAATTTGAAAAACGAAGCAATATATAGGCAAAGTATTTTTAAAATATGCAGCATTTGTTCTTTTGAAATTAGTTGAGTATTGTTTTGGAATTTATTGTTTATCTGTTTTGTTTCGAATTTAGAGCTTCGAGTTTGTACTTACAAGGAGGTCTTTACATGAGTAAAACCGCACTAATAACCGGCGTAACCGGTCAGGACGGAAGTTACCTTACAGAGTTGTTGTTGAGTAAGGGCTATGAAGTTCACGGAATAGTTCGAAGAGCCAGTACTATGAACCGGGAGAGAATTGACCATATTCACAGGGATGATCATGCGAAGGGTAACAAGCTATTTATTCATTACGGGGACCTGGCGGATGGAGAACAAATATCGGATATAGTTTATAATGTCAGACCTGATGAAGTATATCATCTTGGAGCTCAGAGCCATGTCAGAGTAAGCTTTGATATTTCAGAATATACGGGTAATGTGACCGGTCTTGGTACCACAAGGATTCTTGAAGCAATAAGGAGAAGTAAAAAGAAAATCAAGTTTTATCAGGCTTCTTCCAGTGAAATGTTCGGCTCGGCAAAACCGCCCCAAAGCGAAAATACACTGTTTGCGCCAAGAAGTCCTTATGCTTGCGCAAAATTATATTCCTATTGGATGGCGAAAAATTACCGTGAAGGTTATAATCTTTTCATCTGTAACGGGATTTTGTTTAACCATGAGAGTCCGAGACGCGGAGAAAACTTTGTTACCAGAAAAGTGACAATGGGAATATCTTCTATACTTGCAGGAAAACAAAAATATTTATATATGGGTAATCTTGACGCGAAAAGAGACTGGGGTTTTACTCCTGAATATGTAGAAGCCATGCATAAAATGCTGCAGCATAAAACTTCCGGAGATTATGTTATCGGCACCGGAGAAACGCATTCTGTAAAAGAATTTATAGAAAAGGCATTTGCATATGCGGGTTTGGATTGGAAAAAGCATGTAAAGACAGATCCCAGGTATTACAGAGCTACAGAAGTTGATGTGTTGCTGGCAGATAATCGAAAAGCGGTTAAAACCTTAAAATGGACGCCAAAAGTAACTTTTCAAGATCTTATAAAGATCATGGTTGATTCAGATATGAGAAAAGCAGGACTTTGTGCAATTGGACAAGGTGATGAGATAATCAGGAAAAAGTTCGCGAAAAAATGGTGGAAGAAAGACTAAAGTAAAAACAAATTCGAAGCACGAAACTCAAAATTCGAAAAATAAGAGAAAGAAAACTCGAAAAGAAGAGAGTAGTAATTTATTAAAATGGTAATGTAGTTGCTCAATTCATTGAGCCGCCTGATGAAATCAGGCAACTACAAATACTTGATTTTTTTGGTTTTTTGTTTGTGGTTTTTTCAAGTTTTCCGCCTATGGCGAGATCTCGCTTTCGACGGACAAGTTTAAGTCTTCGAATTTGTACTTTAAGGAGAAGGTTTTGTCTAAACAGCGTGTTTTGATAACCGGCGTAAGCGGTTTTGTAGGCAGTCATTTGGTTGATTTTCTGCTGAATAAAAAAAATATAGAAATACACGGGGCGGATATTCTTGGCGGAGAAAAAAGTGCCAATATTGAAAGTTCTATAAATAAAATTAAATTTCATGCCTGTGATCTCAGACAAAGTACTCCGGTCAGGAAACTAGTAAAAGAAATAAAACCGGACAGAATATTGCATCTTGCCGGCAGCGCATTTGTCGGGGACTCCTGGTCCAGCCCTCAAAATACTTTTGAAATGAACGTTTTCAGTGAATTAAACATTTTTAATGCACTTGTAGAATTGAGACTTAATCCTTGGATCCAGATTGCCTGTTCAAGTGAGGAGTATGGGTTGGCCGCTAAAAAGGAGCTTCCTATATCGGAAAAGAATGAACTGCGTCCTTTATCTCCGTATGCTGTAAGTAAGATTGCGCAGGATTATCTTGGGTATCAATACTTTAAAAGTTATGGTCTGAAAGTAGTTAGAACCCGTTCTTTTAATCATATAGGTCCCCGCCAAAATGATAAATTTGTGGTTTCTAATTTTGCAAAGCAGATTGCCATGATTGAAAAAGGCAAACAAGAGCCTTTTATTAATGTGGGAAATCTTGATTCTGTACGTGATTTTACCGATGTCAGAGATATCGTAAAAGCATACTGGCTTTGCACTGAGAAAGGAATTCCGGGCGAGGTCTACAATCTATGTTCAGGCAAAGGCTATAAGATATCCGAGATCCTTCGGATCCTTTTAAGTTTTTCGAAAGTAAAAGTTAAAATAAAAATAGATCCCAAAAAAATGCGGTTGTCTGATGTTCCTGTCTGGGTGGGTGATAACAGAAAATTTGTAAAGCAAACGGGCTGGAAATTGGAATATTCATTAAAAAAGACCCTGTCTGATACCCTCGATTACTGGAGAGGAAAGGTTAAATGATAGGAAAAAGTACTCTGAAAGACGGAGGAATTCTTTTTATTGCTTCTATCCTCGGCGGATTTTCTAATTATTTATATAATATAATAATAGGAAGGATGCTTGGTCCTGCAAATTATGCTGAAGTCACATCTTTATTATCTGTCATTGTTATTGCTTCTGTTCCAAGCGGTACAATTCAAACAGTTATTACAAAGTTTGTTGCAAGATATAATGCGCATAATGAACAAAATAAAATACAACAACTTCTAAAGTCGGTATCAAACAAACTCTTAATAGCCGGGATAGTTCTATTCCTGATTTTTATCCTGTTTTCCCGTTTGATTACTGATTTTATGAAAATTGAAAGTATTATTCCTGTGGTTTTACTGGGAATAGTACTTATTCCTTCGGCAGTCTTACCTGTTTATCGCGGTGCATTGCAGGGAATGCAGAAATATCTGGATTTTAGTATTAGCGGTACACTGGAAGTATTTGCAAAACTTATTTTTGGCGTGGTGTTGGTTTATTTTGGTTTTAAAACAAGCGGTGCGGTGTTGGGCTTCTCTCTAGCCGGGATTATTGCCTTACTTTTTACCGGGATCCAATTAAAAGGCGTTTTAAATAAAAATATAAAAGGCCGTGAAGTCCCTGATGAAAAAATATTTCAGGAACTATTCAAGTACAGTAAAAATGTTATTTTAAATATATTATGCTTTACCGTTCTTACAAATAGCACGATGATACTGGTAAAACACTATTTTCTTCCGGAACAAGCCGGTATGTATGCCGGCGCGGAGATTATATCAAAAATAGTTATGTTTCTCACCGGAATTATTCCTATAATGGTATTTCCCAAAGCAGCCGCATTGCATGCAAAAAACATGGATTCAAAAAGATTACTGTTAAAAAGTATATCGGTTGTTTTTGGTGTAGGGGTTCTTTTTGTCCTCGGTTCGTACTTGCTTGGTAACTACATAATAACAGGTTTTTTTGGTGAGAAGTACCTGGAAAGCGCCGGCTTACTTGGCCATTTGTCAATTGTTATGACCATGTATTCACTTTATAATATAATGAGTATTTATCAGCTTTCTATAAACAATTATAAATTTATTTATGGTACAATTATTCTTTCAATAGCCCAAATAGGGTTAATTACAATGTTTCATAATACACTTGAACAGGTAGTAATGATAATGATTATCAGCAGTACCTTGATTGTCGTTTATAACCTTTATTGTTCGTTAAACAAAAAAGGGATAAAGAAGAGCAATATCTAAGAGCAATGACTAAGAAATAAATACTAAGCACTAAACGGAAGGAAAGAAGTATTTTTAGTCATTAAAATTTAGTTATTCAGACTGTGTCGCAATTAAATTACTAACATGATATAATATGGCATATTCACTCCAAAGGAGCAAGCCATGTATCGCACTGGTGA
>Ga0156663_124_pt1 | contig 17137 bp, 22 predicted proteins | sample RifOxyC2_FD_111993 | JGI IMG/M metagenome (GOLD analysis project Ga0156663, IMG submission 111993) | Candidatus Firestonebacteria bacterium RIFOXYC2_FULL_39_67 | reverse complement strand
CGTTTACGGCTGCGGGCGTAATTCAGCGGTAGAATGCCACCTTCCCAAAGCGTTTAGACCGATAGCTGTTCTCCTTGTATCCAAATGATTTTCTGAATCTAAAAGGACTTCTCTTGAAATCGTGAGTCTCACCCGAGCCCAGATTTACCCATCTGGACGCATCCGACTGTCACATTTTGGGCACACTCTTGTTTTACTCGAAGCTACCAAAGTTTAACTAAAGAAAACGGGTTATACTTGGTTTTAAAGAGTTATTTAAAAGTTATAGTATATAATTATATTGGAATGGATAAAGGAAGGCATACCCCCGTTTACCTTTGAAATTAGCCCTTTCTAATCGGAGATGGTAAAACTTAATCGATAGATAGTATTAACCTTTAAAGAGAAAAGCAATAATGGTATAATACACTTATGAAAATAAAAATAGCCCGTAAAAAGAAAAAAAGAAGTGATATTGCTGTTCATTCCGTTAAAGAAAACACTGCTGTTTATGTTGTAGCCAATGGAGACGATCACAAGATAATAACTAAGCCCTATTACAGCAAACCCGCTTTTACCTTATATAATGCAGATTGCCTAAAAGTTTTGTCTGAAATGAAGGAAGACTCCATAGATATGATATTTGCAGATCCTCCGTATTTTCTTTCAAGTGGTACTTTTACTTGTCAAAATGGCAGGATGGTTAGCGTAAAGAAGGGGGAGTGGGATCTAAGTCGAGGATTGCAGGAAAACTTTGATTTTCATTTGGCTTGGATAAAAGCATGTAAGAGAGTTTTAAAACCAAATGGAACGATTTGGATAAGTGGAACCTATCATTCAATTTACCAATGTGGATATGCCTTACAATTGGCAGGATATCATATTCTGAATGATGTTGCATGGTTTAAGCCAAATGCATCTCCTAATCTAAGTTGCAGATTCTTTACGGCAAGCCATGAAACAATAATTTGGGCGCGCAAAGACAAAAAGGGTAAACACACCTTTAATTATGATGCAATGAAAAATGGCAACTGGCCGGAAGATCAGATAAAGAAACCTGGGCTTCAAATGCGTTCTGTATGGCAGATTAATACGCCAAAGCCAGTAGAAAAGATATTTGGTAAGCACCCGACTCAAAAGCCAGAGAGTCTATTAAAAAGAATCATTTTAGCAAGCACGAACAAGGATGATTTGATATTGGATCCTTTTACGGGAAGCTCAACCACTGGTGTAATTGCTCGCTTGCTAAAAAGAAATTTTATCGGTGTTGATTTGGAAAAACATTATTTAGATGTATCAGTTAAACGATATGAGGAATTAGAGAAGAATCTAAAGGGCAGGCTCTTTGAGGAGAAAACCTCATGAAAATGCTAGACTTTTATAAGAAAGAACTAAATTGCAAAGATGCCAATGAAGTATTCGATTGCTTCACTAAAAATCTTAAACCCAGCGATAGATTGTGGTCTTACTTCGTTAACTGGGAGAAAGTGTTTAGCAACACGAAGAAGATAGAAGTAGCACTGAATTCATTAAACTATCTTATTGGGAAGAAAGATTTTGAGAAGGAGTTTCGTTTCCTTATTAAAGAAAACCCCGCGTTAATTGAAGTCATTCCCGCACTTGTTGTTAGAGACGGCAAGAACGCGAAGAAGTTTAATATACTTGTGGATTATCAAAAGAAAAAGCTTGTGTACGAAGATTTTGATTTTGACAAAAACAAAACAACGGATAAAGATATAAATGCGTATTTGCTTTTTATGGAGAAAACAGGAATCAAGCATCTGATTACCTCGCAGAAAATTAAAAATCTTGTGGATTATATGATTGGCGTTGAGGCTGGCTTGGATAGTAACGGGAGGAAGAATAGAGGCGGTAAATCAATGGAAGATATTGTTGAACATTTTATTAAAGATATATGTTTGAATAAGAAACTGAGATATTTGAAGGAAGCGAATGCAGATAAAATCAAGAGCGAATTTGGATGTAACGTTCCAGTAGACAAATCTTCGAGAAGATATGATTTTGTTATAAACAAAGGTAAGGAAATTATAATTGTTGAAACTAACTTTTATAGTGGTGGGGGTTCTAAACTGAAGTCGACAGCAGGGGAATATCGTAATCTGTTTGATGTCTTAGATGGCAAGTTTAGATTTGTTTGGATAACTGATGGCGATGGTTGGAAGTCAACACATAGACCTTTAAGAGAAACTTTCGATCATAATGATTATGTGGTAAACTTGAAAATGGTTGAGCAGGGAATCTTGGGTAGTATTTTAAATTAAAACAATATCTTGATAAGCAAACAAAGGGGGGGTATTGCATAGTATTGAGAAAGTTATTCATGAAGGAGCAACGCCAGATCAGATAATAGCTATTGATCACATTGGGAGTCATGCTCGATTATTAGCAGGCCCTGGAACAGGAAAAACAAAGACCTTAACATACAGAGTTCTATCGCTCATCCTAAAGCACAATCAACACCCGGAAGGTATTCTGCTTTTAACATTTACTAGATTGGCAGCAGGTCAACTTAGAAGAGAGATACAAAAAGCTTTGGAACCATTTGATAAAACAAGTCCTCAAATAGCAACGTTACATTCTTTTGCTTTGCAACAAATATTATTTAACTCTGGATTAGTAGACACATTACCTAGACCTATTAGAATTGCTGACGATTGGGAAGAAAGACATATAATTGAGGAAGACATAAAGCGATACTTAAAGCTTGGAAAGATTGAGGAAGTAAAAAGACTAATTAATCAACTATCAACAGATTGGGAGACTTTACGAATAGAAGAACAAGGTTGGGAGAAACAGTTTCCAAATCCACAATTTTTGGGGGCATGGAGTCAGCACAGGGAAATATATGGGGAGACTTTGCGTGCTGAACTAGTTTACCAACTTAAAAAGCAAATGAGCCAAAATAGAGCATTCAAAATGAAAGGCGACTATAAACACGTCTTGGTTGATGAATATCAAGACCTCAACGCATGTGATTTATCAGTGATAAAAGAGATATCAAATAAGGGGGCAGAAGTATTTGTGGCAGGGGATGACGATCAAAGCATCTATGGTTTTAGATATGCTTTACCTGATGGTATCAAATTATTTCCCCAGATTTATACTGGAGCTAGTAAATTATCTTTAGAAATCTGTTTTAGATGTGATAAGGAGATATTCTCATCAGCAGAATTTGTTGCAGGACTTGATTTTAGCAGATTACCTAAACCAACGCGTCCGAGAGTAGATGCGGAAAAGGGAGAGGTTAGGTTGTTGAATTATTCTGATCAAGATAAAGAAGCTGAGGGAGTTGCCAAAATAATTAAGAATGTTCTTGCCGAAGGAACTCCAATTGGTAGGATTGCTATTTTGCTTCGAAATGATAGGCATGGTAAGATATCTGAACCCTTGATCAAATCCCTTGCCAAAGAAGAGATTAAAGTATCTCTGTCAGAAGAAACAAAGATTGATTGTCTAACAGAGTATAGGGTTGTATTATCTGTGCTTAGGCTAATTGTTACCGAGAAAGAAGACAGTCTAGCTTGGAGAACTTTGTTACAAGTATCTAAGGCTGGTATTGGACCAGAATGTTTTACGATGATTGAAAAATTATCAATAACAAATAATGTGAGATTCTGTTCTAGTCTAATGATGATAAAGGATAATCCAAATTTAGTTCCTAAATTAGGTAAAAGAATAAAAGATGCCTTAGACAAGATAATTACAGATATTGATAAATGTCCCAAGAAAGATGATTTGAAAGAAATGATTTCCGATATAGCAAACTGTTTTATCTCAGATGTAAATATGAAAGAAGTAATTACGGCATATTTGTTTCGTATTATTGAAGAACAAGGTCTTTCTAATTTAAAAGATCTTTTGCGAGAAGTAACAATGTCATCATCACTTATAGAGCAGGAAACAGATACTAATGCTGTAAATATATTGACTATGCATCAAGCAAAAGGTTTAACATTTGATGTATGTTTTATTGTTGGCGCAGAAGATGAATATATACCAGGAAAAAATCAGGGTGAGAAAGAAGGGGATGAGAGGCGTTTGCTTTATGTCTCAATGACTCGTGCAAAGCACAAATTGTATATGACTTATTGTTCCAATCGCACAGGACAACAAAGGTATTCTGGAAGAAACAGTGGCGATCCGAAAAGAACTTTAACAAGGTTCTTAAGAAATTCTAAGATTGAAATAGTAAAAAGTTAAAGAGCCTACTGTTTGAATATATATAAAACCCTGTATATCTTAATTTGAACATCCTTTCTGTAATCCTTAATATAAAATTATATAAGAACTATTTTAACGTGTAAAAACGGCGTTTGCTCTCGAAATTACCCCGTTAAAGTGTTGACTACTAAGCCATTATCTCGTAAAGGTCAAAATACCCTATTTTGATATTGAGATTGTACAGGAAGTAATATATAATTATATTAAGGTAAATGAAATGAAAAAGAATGAAGTTTTTAAAGTACACGTGCCAATGAATGCGGAACTAACTAAGTGGTTAGAGAATATTGGTATTGATGCCAGAGAACTTGGCGGGTTCAGGATACCAAAAACATCCATAATAAAGGCTTGTATAAGAGCGGTTATGAAGTATGATATAGACCTCAGCAAAGTTAAGACAGAAGAAGACTTAGTAAAGAGAATAGAAAAGGCAATAGAAGTCAGCAAAAAGAAGCGATAGAGGGCTCTGGTATTTAGAGTCCTCTTTTTTTTATAAAGACAATATGCCCATTAGGGCAGATGGGCAAGGAGACGGATAGATGAAGTCAAAAACGGTACTACTTAATAAAGGAGAGATGAAATATGTTGATAACATAGATAAAACTATTAAAGATAACAACGGTAAAGGAATTGGGAAAGGTAAAGTAATAAGAGCCATTATAAAAGCAGTTAAAAGCAAAGAGCTTGAAAATGTCGCCATTAAGAAAGCCAGGAATATTCTAACCATATTAATACTTACCTTCCTTTTGACCGGAATAGGTTTTGCAGAAGAAAAAACAAATGTAGCAGTATTAAACTTTGAGTCGAAGAACGTATCAGATACAGACACTTCAATATTTGTAAGTCTGTTTAGACACGATCTTTACAGGACAAATAAATACTTAGTGATAGGAAGAGACAAAATGGAGGATGTTTTAAAAGAACAGAAGCTCCAGATGACAGGGTGTACCTCAAGTGAGTGTGCAGTGGAAGTTGGCAAGATACTTAATGTTCGAAAGATATTTATTGGTGACATAAATGAGATAGGCGGAATCTATTATATTACAGTCAGACTTCTTGACGTAGAAAGCGGTAGCGTAGATAAGTCAGAAAGAATCAGGTGCGAATCAAAAAGTGATTTTGAGGAATGTAGCGTTAAACTGGCATCCAATATTACAGGGGTGAAGTTAGAGTTTACGGCAATGAAATCAAATCAGTATCAGCCTGTGACGGAACCATACAGGTCTTCTGAGACTGTAAAGCAAAATAGACAAACTTCGCTGTGGGAATATTTGGCGTATGGTTCAGCGTTAGTAACGGCAGGAAGTTATTATATGAGTTCAAAGGAATATGACTTGTATCAAAAGGCACAAACCAAGGAGACGGCAGTCGAGCATAAAACAAACACTCAAACATGGGATACGGTAACATTAGCCTGCGGAATAGGAACTGGCGTATTCGCTTTGATTGCAATCCTTAGCAATAATCCTTCTCAAAGTAAGGTGTCCGAAAAGCAAGAAGATAATTTCCATATTGAATGTAAGCCTTCATTTGCTGGGATAAGCCTGGCATTAAGCGGGAGGTTCTAGATGAAGACAAAAATTGCAATAGCAGGAATACTATTATTAAACCTTCTGTTATTCGTCGGATGTAGCCGGAATTGGAATAGTCCTTACGATCCAGTAGTTCTTGCAGAGAATATTCAAGCGTTTAAACCGAGTATATTGACGGTCGGTAATGTTAGTACAACAATGCGTATAACGTGGGATAACAAATTCTATGCCTCAGGTTATTTAATGAATGTTTATAGAGATGGAACAAAGATCGGAAATAGTACGACAAGTTATTATCAAGATTATCCAATAGTGATAGGTACAACATATAGTTATCAGATTACCTTATACGGCGAAGGAGTAGAAAGCGTAAAAAGTGATGTGTCAAGTTATAAAGCAAATTAAGTAGAAGTAATTAAACATAGGAATTACTGTTAAGAGCCTTGAGGGTTAAAAGCCTGAAAGGCTCTTTCTATTTGGAGCCAAGAAGAATGCGAGAAAAAGAAGAGATGGAAATAGAAGCAAGCGAGTTGGTGGATACTATGGTTAATGTTTTGAAAGATATGGGCTTCTCGTATTCCAAAGCAGTAACGGATATTTTAAAAGTAGAGGTATATTGTTGCTTTTTTGCCAAGTACGGGAAAAGTAAAGGAAGGGTCAATTTTAAACTGGATAAAACGCGAGCAAACGGGGCATATACCAATGATCTCGGATCGCTATAACCAAATATATTATAAGAATAAGAAGAGAAGGAAAACGGGGGTTTAAACGTGAAAAAGAATGTTTTTAATATAATGGAAGTAAAAATCGTATTTTTAAGGAGCAGGTATGCAAAAGATCGGAGAGCTGATAAAGAATATCAGTATCAAAGAAGAGAATGATTTAAAGGAGCACATGGAAGCGCAGGTTAAGCAAGACATCGTAATAAATGCAATGGACGAAAAGCTGGCAAGAATAGCCAAAATGAACGATGTTGAAAAAGGGAAAGAGATCAAATGTCTGTTGTATGATATAGCGATAAATCTGGACGGCGTTGAGTTGGAGATTATCAGGAAAAAGATTATCTATCAGTTAGGAATGTCGAGCAAGGTAATAAACGAGTATATTTACGATTGCAGAAAGCATAAACCTAAGACCGATAAAGAAATCCCTGCCCATATAGTCTGGGAAGAGCCTAGAATATTTTGTCCCGCCTTGGATTTTATCAACGAAACCGCCTATGTAACAATAACCCTCTATAAGGAAGTAAAAGGCGAGTATTTTGAAGTCCCATATGTTATTGCCAGTAACCGTGAATGTTTCCCGTTAACCAAGGAAGAGATGTATAAGCGAAAGCTTATTTACTCGGGATCAACGTATTTACCGGAAAGCAGGTGGAAGTCCGAAAGTATCCAGAAGTTTTTAAAAAATGAAGAAGGCGAGATTAACGCATACCAGGTGTTCAATGAGATAAAGGAGTTATATAAGCAGTATATGGATTTTGAAGAGACTGCTTTATACGATTTCTTTTCGATATGGTGCATAGGTACATATTTCCATCCTTTGTTTTCATCATTCCCGTATTGTTTCCTTTCAGGGACGAGGGAGAGTGGTAAGTCAAAGTGTCTTAAGTTAACCTCAAGATTTGCATTCAACGCAGAGTTTACGGCAAGTTTAAGTACGGCGTCAACGTTCAGGATAGTAGAAGCCAATCGGAGCAGTTTAATGATAGACGAAATGGAAAATATCAACAGCGGAGATAACCCAGAGTTTAGGAGTGTGATTCTTTCAGGGTATGAGGCAGGAGCCAGTGTACTTAGGTGTGGAGAAAGAAAAGATGGATTTGAGATACAAAGATTTAGAAGTTATTCTCCGAAAGTATTTGCCAATATTGCAGGGGTTGAGGATGTGTTGGGAAGCAGGGTTATCTATATCACTATGAGCAGGAGTGGTAATAGGGAGATATCAGAGAGGGAAATTTACTTATTGGATCCAAAATTCCAAGCAGTAAGGAATAACCTATATCTATTGTTAATGAAACATCATATTGAAATAAAAGACCTGTATATGAATATCCATAACGAGATGAGCTTCTCCGGTAGGGAATGGCAATTGTGGAAGTCAATTTTTACCATAGCAACATTCTTGGATAAGATGGCAGGGACGGATGAGGTATTTAGAACGATGTTCGACTTGGCAACAAAAAAGTACGATGAGAAATCCCAGTTAGGAGACGATGAGATGGAGCATATTATAATCAGTGGGTTAATGGAAATGATAGAGGATGTAAAAGAAGTACAGGCAACGGAGCTATTTGAGTACTTTAAGCAGAGAAATCCAGACGAGATGCTAGAGTTATCACAGACAAAGTTTGGTAATATTTTACGAAGATTAAAATGCTTTGAAAAGAAGAGGATGTTAAACGGGAAGAATTACTATTTGTTTAATAGAATTAGATTGGCAGATTTAGCAAAACGTTACCATATTGAAGGAGGGCAATGAGCATGTGGGCAAAACCGTCAAAAGAAGAATTGGAAAGAGTACCAAAACTGTATGAGCAAGACGGAGAAGGAACTGCCGAGAAAATAGTTTATATGCATTTCTTTGTAGCAAACTGTGACTGGTATATAACCGAGTACGATAGGGTGGATACTTTTTTTGGATTTGCAATTCTAGGAGATCCTGAAATGGCTGAGTGGGGTTATATAAGCTTCATGGAATTAAAGAACCTGAAAGTGTCATGGCTCGAAGTGGATACTGATAAACACTGGCAAGTCAGGAAAGTAAAAGAAGTACCAAAGATCGTTATGGCAAACGGTTCTTGGTGAGTTTTAGACTAAGTATTTGTAATAGATAGTAGATAGTTCGAGATAGTTTTATTTACGAGGTGTATTAAATGAGAAATTTATATTTTATAAAGGAAATTCCAAGAAACCAAAGGGGGTTAGGTAGGTTTTGTGGAAAGTGGCGATTTGAGTATATCCTAACAGGAGAAAACCGACCCCACCTAAAAGAAGAAAAACCGCCTAGGCCTTATATTCTTATTTATTTAGTTATTGTTTCAGGGAAAAACTATCATGAAAGGCTCTATGAAACTATCTATTTTTACAAATCCCAGAAAAACCTACTCTTTATAATATTTGTTCCTAAAAAAGTGGGACAAATAGGAAGAAAGTCAACTCATGATATGAAGCAGTCGGAAGAGAACGGATTAAAAATTACTCAAGAGGGGGGTGTGATAAATATTTCGGGTTTAGATGTGTTTGGATTTCTTCTCAACAAAGAAGGTTTTACGGATAAGACGATATCCAAAGAAGTTTTGGTTTTACTTAGAAATGTATGTGTTTTGCTTCGGAATATCCAAAAATATTTGGAATGTACTTGGAACAGTATGGATAAGCAAGGAAGAGAAATACTCCTAACTAGGGGTTATAGATTGTTAGTGATCATCACTAATTTGCAAGGGTTTACGGATAAGACTAGACCCAAAGAAGTTTTGGTTTTGTTCTAAAAAGGAGGTGTTTTGTTATAGAAAACCAAAGGATACTTTGGATGTACTCTAGATGGCACGGATAAGCATGGATAAAAAATGCGTATAACGGGGGGTAAGATGACAAAAAAGGATAGAATCGAATGGAAAGTGGCAAAGGATTTGGCAGATAGGGTATGTAAGGAACTTGAACCTTGGTGTGAAAGGATAGTTGTGGCAGGGTCTATAAGGAGGATGAAACCAATAGTTGGAGATATTGATTTGATTGCAAAAACAAAGCCGGAATATACCAGAGAGTTTGTAATGCAAAAGTTCTGTGCCTTAGGAGAGCAAATCCTAATGAGCGGGATAGTAAAAAGCTCGATAGTCAAGGAAGGCAAACAAATTGATTTGAACCTGCTCCTAAGTAATAACAATTGTTCGGGTGCTTTTATCCTTCATCACACAGGAGGGTGGATCTCAAATATGAAGCTAAGGCAGGTGGCAAAGAATAAAGGTTTAATGTTGAGTCAGTATGGAGTGTTTAAAGTAAGCCCAGACGGCACACAGGAATTCATAGCAGGTGAGACGGAAGAATCAGTTTACAAAGTGTTGGGGCTTCCGTACGTAATTCCTGAGCGGAGAGAATAAAATGGCAAAACATAAGCTAACCCCCTTAATCACTGAAATTGAAGGTTATTGTTGGAGTATAAATAAAATATATTATGGGAGGAATGATCGGGTGTATAAACCCCGTTTAAACGAGAAATTGACGGGAGGCATTAAAGGTATGGAAGGTAATATTGGATACTTAAAAAATGGAGGTGGTTAAGATGTATACGAGAAAGAAAGAATCAGAATTCTTAACGGAGGAGGAGGCAAGGTTGATTTGTTCCCTGCCTGATCAAAGGACGGCAGAGGGTAAAAGAGATATGGCAATTCTAACCCTGATGTTAACTACAGGATGTAGAAAAGCCGAGGTCTGTGATCTTCGTGTAGGGAGTATAAAGGATTACAGGAACCAAAAAATATTGGAGGTTATCGGTAAAGGTAATAAGTTAAGAAGGATTGCATTAAAGCCTGATACCTGCGATTTGATTATGAAGTATCACAGGGCAATCGGAAACGGTCATGATCCGAGCCAGCCGTTGTTTCTAACCCTTGGTAAGCATGGGCCATTTGAAAAGAGAGGATTAACCCATTGTGCAGTGGATTGCATAGTCTGGAAGTATGCCGAGAAAAGTTGCCTTACAAAAAGAATAACACCGCATACGTTAAGACATACGTTTGCCACGACCTTACTTTCAAAAGGAGTGGATCTAAGGACTGTCCAAGACCTAATGGGTCATTCAGCAATAAGTACGACAGAGTTGTACCTTCACACAAATGATGACAAAAAGTTTGAAGCCGTCTGGAAACTAAACTTTAATTAAAGGAGGATAAAAATGCACCGTGTTCGTAAACTGGAAAAAGAAACCGCTGAAAGTATGAGAAGGTTAAAAATCAGAGCTGTTAAGGTTTGGCTGTATCACTATGAGAACGGAAAGCTGATTGAAAGTTATATCCGTTCACTGGATAAATACGATAGGCAAGGCAGGATACTATCATCAGAGCAGTTTAATAATAAAGGTAAGGTTACTTCAAAAAGCATTTACGGGTACTTCAAGGATGGGCGGATTACAGAGGAAAGATATGTGCGAAGCAAGAAGTATTGGAAGATGAGCTACCGATATACAAAGGATAAACAGATTTCTGTTATTAGGTTCTATACTCAGAAGGGAAGGATTAAGAAGCTCCGAAGATATGTTACAAGGTTTGACAGAAGTGGTAATATTTTAGAATCAATAACGACGGATCAAAAAGGGAAGAAAGATATTTTGGAAAAGTTCGTTCATGAGTATATCAAAGAGCAGGACGGCACAACATGATAAACTTTTTAAATAGAATGAATAACGGTGACGTTGTGATTATCTTTGCAGGTAAAATGACAGAGAAGGTAAAAGGAATGATCCTGTTATTGTTGAAACGTAATAAGAGTGTAACTGTATATAAGGCAACAAGAAGGAAGCGTCATATAAAAATCAAAGAAGCATATAAGGTTCTGATTAGATGCAGTATCGTTTGTTTATTAAGCACAGAAAAAGCAGAAATAGTGGTTTTGTATTTATAAATAGGAGTAGAATTGATATAATTATAATGAACAAAATAATAAAAAGAACTGGGAACTCCAGTTACAGGAGTTGATATGAAAGAAATAAATAGCTGTGTTTGTGAGATAAGGTATAAGCCGAATTCCAAAGTGCTTGATTATAGGGGAACTTGGGCTGAGATGATTTCCAAGCATCTCCAACTGCCAGATTGGAAGATAATTGAAAACAGGCTTGACGTGTATGATAACAAAAGCATGGAGCAAGCTTTTGTTGGGTTTCGTCAGATGGGTATGGCCTGTAATAATGCCCCCACTAAGAATTATTTTCCAGAGAAAGTAAATAAGCTTATAAGCTTTGTAATGAAATTGGATGGGTTTGGTGCAAGTATTCATGTTGAACGAATTGGAATAAGAATTAGATTCTGTTCCGATATAGACAAGAAGTTCAGTGATTTAAAAGATTTATATTTGAGCAAGTATGTAAACATAAATGCTGACGCAAAAAAAACAATAAATGCGGAGTTGGTGGACACAGGCATAAATCTTAACTTCAAAGATTCTATCGGGAGTTTTAATACCATTAGTGGTCCAATGGAAAAAGCACAAATCCAGCAATTTTTTGAGAACAGAAAACCAGAAGAAATACCAGAAGTGGGGTTATATTATGATGTTGATTATTTTATAAATCCCGACAAGGTGCTATCTTCACAAGATGTCATTAATGATGTTAAGAAATTGGGTGAAGGTTGTTGGCAGAGATTTGAAGAGATAAAGGGGATCATCGGAAAGTAAAATGGGCAAAAAAAATAGAGAAAAAATACCACAAAAAAGAATAATCGGCATTGTAGGTTATACTACAAGTGATCAGTCATTTAATGAGGGCACAACATCGGCTATAGATGCTCCAGTGAGTATTTTACGAAATCCTATGGCAAGGGAATCAACAGAAGCCCCTGTGGTTGGAGTTGAAGACACGAACGATGAACCAGAAGCTGATCGTAAGTATGTTTCTAATCTCACCGAATTGTTTGATAAGCATGTTCTCTCAAAAAAGTACGTCTCTTTTAAAATTATTATGGTTTCCTGTGTTGTAGTGTCCGGTTGGATATTTGTAGACGATAATAAGAAGGGGCTCTCTGATTGGAATAGTATGATGTGGACATTAAAAAAATGTTTAGGGTTCACTGTATTTGTTATACTTTCATGGATAGTCATCTGTATTGTAAACGGAGTATTTGGTTTTGTAAAACGAAAATTTCAAAAGTAATAACAAAAACTTGCCTCGTTTTATTACACAAAATATAGGTCAAGAGGTTATACACCATTATAAAAAGTAATAAGTATTTGGTTCTGGTATTACGGAGGTTTACCTAATATTATATTCAAATGAAGAAAGAAACGGGAATACATAAGAGAAATTTGATCGTTAAGTGCGTTCCTATCAAAAATAGGGAGGTACTTAAACTTCGTTATAAAATTGAAGACTGGATTGTTAGATATTATTTTGTATGCGGAAGAATAGAAGCTGAGATAGAGCAGCCTACGTTTTCCAAGTTCAATCCCTCTGTAAGATATAAAGAATCTACGAAAGAAAAAATGCAGCTCCAACGAAATATTTATCGAGCCGTTCAGGAAACAATCGATAAAAATGAAAAAACTTTCATCAAGAAAGGATTTATAATTTGTCCCATATGCTGGGACGAGTCCCCGATAAAACACAAAAATAAAAAGAAGCTGTTTTGTGGTAGAGAGCATGAGAAAATGTATCGAGATTTTATAAGATGTAGTAAGAGAAAATCGAAAGTCAGATAGATCATTCCATTCCTGCCCCTAGTAATACAAGCCCCTTTGTCCTTCGAAATGTAAAATTCTCAGATTGCGACGGATACTGTTTTCATTTTTATTGCTAAAATACTTTTAGGATCTAGAACGCTAAAAGATTCTGGGAGATGATAAAAAATGGAAAAAATAAAAGAGAGCAAAGCGGAGACCCCTTGTCCATATTTAAGAAGCTCTAATATTGGAGAAGGATTTATTTGCCTTTGTGGGAGGTTGATAAAAGATATTGGCATTTGCAATGAGCTTGAAAGCAAAGATTGGTGTCATCACCGAGCATTGGCGGAAAATGTCGAGCCGGTTGTTATGTAACTAAAATAAAAGGAGGATAAAAACATGTACACAGTCACAGCAAGAGCAATCGAAGCGGGAAGACTTTACGAGACTTTTCTTGGAGATATCAAGGTGTCGGGAGTAGCGGATGGGCACGTCAGTGCTCAAATGGTAAATAATGTTGAAATGACTACTGACGTGGATACAGTAGGAGACGAAATTCCAATCTGGATGTCAGTCTCAGACGGTAATGATTTTGTTTTTGAAGCTGTGCGAGATGATAAATATATCGTAAGCGGACTTGATGTTAGAGATCAAAACAAGGTGCATGTCGAGTACTATTATAAAAATGACCTTGTGTATAAAGATAGCGTGAAGTTAAAAAGCGGACATTCAAGAGCAGTATTTGTAAACAAGTGTTTAGAGCGGAGCAAGTCTTTAGACAAGGTAAAGATAGAGAATCATCTTATCAGGATAGATGATATGATCTCTGAGTTAATAGCAAAGCGGGTAGAGGAAAAATCAGCCAAAAAGAATTGTAAGTACACAATGAGCGAAGAGGAAAAGCAAGAGGCTTTGACGTTAGCAAAAGATCCACGATTGCTATTCAAAGTTATCAGTGTCATAAAAAGACTTGGTGTTGCGGGAGAGGAAGAGAATGTACTGATTATATGGATTGCGTTTAGTTCTCGATTCCTCAAGGAACCTATTTCACTTTTAATAAAGGGTGAATCATCTTCAGGAAAGTCATTTCCTGTGAAAATGATTTGTAGGGTGATCCCTGAAGAAGGTTATAGAGTATTGTCGGACGCATCTCAGCAAAGCTTCTACTATATGAAGGATTCAATATCGTTCACTTCCTTTGTTGTGATGGAAGCCGATGGGGCGCAGAAGGTGGAGTATCCTATGCGTGTAATGCAGTCTGAAGGCATGGTGGAAATTCAGGTGACGGAGAAAGACCCTGATACAGGCGAATGGGAAACTCACAGAAGGAGAGTCGAAGGCCCAATCAATTTTATTATCACTACGACTAAGGCGTCTATCCACAATGAAAATGAAACGCGAAACTTGTCAATCTACATGGATGAGAGCCTTGATCAGACCAGAAGAATAATTGAAAAAACAAGCGATAAGTATTTGGACGTGTATGATGATGTTCCACTGAAGGAATTGAAAAGAATGCAGAATTTTCAGAGGGTGCTAATTAAGCATGATCGGGTGATCATTCCATATATAAAGAAGATTTCCGAGAAATTCCATCTGGATGTTTTGCGGGTAAGGCGGGATTTTAACAAACTGGTTGCCTTAATAGAGACGTTAGCTTTAGTCCATCAGTATCAGCGAAAGATTTATCTTAAGGAGGGCAAGAGGTATCTCGTTGCTTCGGTTAAGGACTATTACATAGCAAAAGTAATTCTGGCCGACGCTTTATCAAAGACTATTTTTGAGATTCCTCCTAAGTCGGAGTACTTGATCGAGCGCATAAGATCATTGAATCAGCGAAAGCAGAAAGACGAAGAAGCAGAAGTAACCTTAAAGGATATTTCTTTGGAGTCTGGATGGAAAATAGCAACGATTCAGAAGTGGATTGAACCTGCTGTTGAGGCGGGCTTTGTCGAAAAGATATCAAGCGGGCCAGGAAGAGGAAAAGAAAACAGGTACGCAATAACGACTAAGCAAATGAACAAGGCGTGCCTCTTCCCTGATGTTGCCAGTATACTTGAAGCTCACCCAGAACTGGCAGAGGATTCTATTGTTAATCACCCTTTAACAGGAGAAGAAATAGACCTTAGGAAGCTCGATGAGAATCCCTTTTGAGGAAAGTATTATATCATTATGAAGATTGAGGGGGATATATATAGTTCTCGCGTTGAAACCCGCAGTATATATATCCCCTCTGCTAAGCATTTTAATATAATAGTTCTTAATGGAGGCTGTATGAATAAGGATATTATAGAAGAAGTGTATCTAATCTGGCAAGCAATAAAGGCTCCGTTTGTCGGGTTAGGTTTTAACAAAGAAAAGCTAGTTATCTCTTTTGAACCAGTAATAGTGGGAGGTCTGATAATGAGCATAAGAAAGCCACATATAAGACTTCAAGAGGGAGAAAGGTTCATTGTTGCTCAAAGGCAGTCATTTAAGGTCAAGACTGACACTGTACATGTTGAACACCGGTATCTTACCGTTAAAGAGTGCGCTGAATTTACTGGAATAAGTGTTAAAACCCTTTACAGATGGAGTCGAGAAGAGAAGATGCCTAACCGTAAGATAGGACACATTTTAAGGTTTGACAGGGCAGAAATAGAGAAGTGGATAGACAGATTCAAAGGAGGCGATACAAATGTTGATTTATTGGATTGCTAAAACATGTTCAAATGGTTATTATTGTAGCAGATACAAGGGGACAGCATCGGTCGAGGAGACCATATGAAAAAAGATGCTGTTAAATACCCGAATAACCTGACACAACGTAAAAGCGGAGTATGGATTTCTGATTTTACTGATCCGTCAGGCAAAAGGGTAAGACGTTCTTTGAAAACGAGAGATGTAAGATTGGCACAAGTAAGGATCAGGAAGATGATGGCTGAATCCTACGAGAAAGGATATTTCGACCTTAAGAGACCAAGAAGGATATATTTTTCTGAATTGGCTGAGAGAGTGCTTCAATATGCTAAGGACAAGACCAGAAGATATAAAAAGGTTTACCTGCCGACTATCAAAACGCTATTAAAACACATTGGCAGGAAAACGCTACGTGAGATTACGAAGGAGGTCGTTCAGGAAGTCCAAGCGAAGATAAAGGAAAGTATATCAGAAGTCAATTCAAATAATGCGATGGTTGTTTTAAAGCGGATGTTCAATCTCGCGATAGACTGGGAATATGTAGAAACTAATCCAGTCAGAGGCATAGAGCTTTACAAAGTGCCAAAAAGAAAAGTCCGTTTTTTAACAACGGAAGAGATTGAAATTGTCCTTGGTTGCTGTGCAGGGCAAATGAAGGATATTGTTTTAGTGGCTTTGCATACTGGTATGAGAAAGGGAGAAATACTCGGTCTTAAATGGGATAATGTTGACCTGGGCAACAGGTTAATTGTCCTTGATAAGACAAAAAACAATTCTATAAGAGAGATTCCCTTGAGTTCAGATACCTATGGCATGCTACTGAGAAAGTATCAGGAGAGGAAGCCTAGCCGTGAGGATTATGTTTTTCCAAACCCAGATAACGAGCCATACCGAGATGTGGCAGTATTTAGGAAAGCGGTAAAACTTGCAGGCATTGAATGCAGGTTCCATGATTTGAGGCACACCTTTGCTTCTCAGTTGGTTATGGCAGGTGTTGATCTCGTCACAGTCAAGGAACTTCTGGGGCACTCAGAGCTCGATACAACTCTTATCTATGCCCATCTGGCACCGAAGCACAAGAAGGAAGCCATTGCCAAGTTGGAATTGCACTACGATAAAGTGGCAGATGAAAGTTTTTCGTATAGCCCAGATTTACTCAGAAGGGCGTAACCGTCTTGGCACATTTTGGTCACATTTTGAAAAAAGTTAAATTTATCAGATTGAACTTTACAAAACGCATTGTAGATGCTAATATAAATTCCAGTGCGGGCGTAATTCAGCGGTAGAATGCCACCTTCCCAAGGTGGACGTCGAGGGTTCAAGTCCCTTCGCCCG
>Ga0156663_191_pt1 | contig 18481 bp, 17 predicted proteins | sample RifOxyC2_FD_111993 | JGI IMG/M metagenome (GOLD analysis project Ga0156663, IMG submission 111993) | Candidatus Firestonebacteria bacterium RIFOXYC2_FULL_39_67 | reverse complement strand
GATACATGGCTTGCTCCTTTGGAGTGAATATGCCATATTATATCATGTTAGTAATTTAATTGCGACACAGTCTGAATTACTAATTACTACTGACTAATGACAATTTATTGAAAGCGGTAAATAACCACCGCTGCATTTATTTTTAATATTTTTATAACTATTATGATGGCGGTTCTTTGCCATCATACCTTAAATAGTCACTAGTCAATAGTATTTAGTCATTGCTTTACAGTCTTTTAATAATATATTCCGCCGTAAGCGGTCTACCGTCATACCTTAATATTTTTTCTTCTATCTTTACTCCGGTATGAGCAGAAAACAAACTCGCAAACTGTGCAGTAGCATTTCCTTCCACGGCAACAATCTTTTTTATACGATTCAACTCGCATGGAAGTTTTAATTCCGGCAAGGGCCAGATCTCCGAAAAATGAAGCATTGCAGCAGGCACACCTTTTTCATTCATAAAATCCGCTGTTTCTTTTATCGCTCCGTATGTAGAACCCCATCCTATCAAGAGCAAAGAAGGAGCATTATTGCCTATATATATCGGTTGTTTTATTTCTGCAGCTATTTCTCCAAGCTTGTAAAGCCTCTTTTCCACCATTTTTTCTCTAAGACCGGGATGCTCGCTTATATGACCTTCCTCGGTATGCTCATCGGAGTCATCGCAGATTATCTGACCGGGACAACCCGGTACCAATCTCGGTGAAACTCCGGATTCATTCAGAGAATATCTTTTATAGGAATATTTATCTTCCGGCCATTTGAAATTTAAATTACCCCTGTTAATCGGTTCTATCACCATATCAGCCGCATTAATTGTATAACTAGAATCATTAAAACACTGGTCTGTCAGAATAATAACAGGAACCTGATACTCTTCAGCAAGATTAAAAGCGCGGCTCATGATATAAAAGCTTTCTGTTGCCGTACGTGGAGCCAATATTATTCTAGCAAACTCACCATGCCCGGCGTTCATAGCAAATTTTAAATCTCCCTGTTCTGTCCGCGTAGGAAATCCTGTGGCGGGACCGGGACGCTGTGTCAGTATCACAACAACCGGAGTTTCCGTCATTCCTGCCAATGAAATACCCTCTGTCATAAGGGCAAAACCGCCGCCGCTTGTAGCAGTCAGAGCGCGGACCCCTCCATATGAAGCTCCAATCACCATATTTATGGCAGCTATTTCATCCTCTGACTGTTCGTAAATTATTTTGTAATCATTTGCTCCGGCTGCAATATATTCCATTACGGCCGTGGACGGAGACATCGGGTAACCCGCGTAAAATTTTACACCGGAGGCAATTGACGCAATAGCAAGAGATTCGCTTCCGGTCATAAAAAGCCTTTTTCTGGAAGCAAGCGGAGTTATTAATTCAAAAGACATTGCTCCTGAATTGGCGGCAACAAAATCATATCCGGCTCTCACCGCATTAATATTATTTGTAATTACTTCTTCGCCCTTTCCCGAAAATAATTCCTTAATCACATCATTACAAACCGCCGCATCCCATTTTAACAGCGCCAGTACCGCACCTGTCGCTACAGAGTTGATCATTATCTTGTCTTTTCCGGCTTCGAGAGCCAGCCTTTCAAGCGGAACCGGGAAGAAACAGGATTCCTTTTCTTCAAATATTATTTTCTCCCCGTCATAAATAACTACACCGCCTTCTTTAAGTTTTTTTAAATTTCCAAGCACGGCATCACGATCTAAAGCCACAAGAATATCAAATGTATAAGAGATCGAGTTAGTTGGTGCGTTTTTTACGCGAAGTATCGAAGCATTTAATCCGCCCCGAATCCGGGACATCAAATCATGATAAACATAAACAAAGAACCCCTGACGGGTAAAAGTTTTCCCCAGGGTAAATGAAATCGATTGCATACCCTGTCCGGCCGCACCTGCTATGGCAATTTCGACATCGTTGATCATGTTTTTCCTGTTAGCACTTTAAATTGTTACACGTTCCATGTTGCTCACGTTACTAACGTTCTAAATTAATGTGTTATTAATTTTAACAACTCCTTAATATAAACCTAGCCCCTAAAACCCAGAGCCTAGAACCTTTATTTATTTTTTTTCCTTACGTACACCTTATGCACATCACCTTCACTCTTGCTTCCTAGAAATTCATTCCCCGTAGTTTTAGCCCATGCCGGTATATCCTTTAAAACACCTATATCGTCCGCAGTTATTTCAAGAACTTCCCCGCTGTTCATATTCTTGATCATTTGCGCCGTTTTCATAATAGGTACAGGGCAGTAAAGACCGAGACAGTCAAGTTCTTTATCTACTTTAATGTTATCCATAAAACTCCTTAAAATAAAGTACTAATTACTAATGACTAGTGACTATTTATTGAAAGCGGCAAAAAGATGCCGCTGTATTTTTCGAAACTTCGAATTTCACGATGACGGTTTCTTGTCATCGCACTTTAAATAGTCACTAGTCAATTAGTACTTAGTCATTGCATTTCAGATGAACAGATTAACATTCGACCCTTTTGCTTCCGCTAAATATGTTGCCGCTCCTGCCATTTCATCGACTTCGTCTATCAAGTCTGTTCTATCGACGCCCATCACTCCGCACGAAGTGGTGCAGGCGATATATTTTACTTTCATCTCCCTTGCAGATGCCATCATATCGGGGAGGGAAGCCATTTTTTTTTGTTTCATAAGTATCTTCATCATTTCAGGACCTGCACCTGCAAAATTAAACTTTGTAAGAGGAAGCTTTTCTTTAGTACCTTTGTTAAGGAACCAGAACATCTTTTGTAAAAAACTCTTCTTTACCGTAGAAATTCCGCCTTTTTTCAAAACATTAAGACCCCAAAAAGTAAAAAATATCGTAACTTCAAATCCCATAGCTGCCGCAGTTGTTGCCAGAGTAAAGCAAGCCAGGGCTTTATCGAGCTCTCCCGAGAATAGGATGAGAGTCATTTTATCAATTTTGTCAGACATAAATATCCTCCGAATATCCAAGTTCATAAAGTTTGCAAGGTTTTTAAAGTTTAAGGTCTAAAATCTTTGTATAATATTATTTTGACAAACACACTGTCCTTCCAAATCAACAAAAGTTGCCATAATAACATTCTCTTTTACTTTACAAACATTAAAAACCTTATGAACCTTATAAACTCTCTACAAAAATTCCTTAGGAATTTTTGTAGAGCGGAGACATTTCACGCAACTTTTTTACTATCTTGGTAAATTCTTCCGCAGCAAACTCTATTTCTGTTTTAGTAATATCTTTTCCGAGGGAAAAGAGCATTGAACCGTGGCATACTTCCTGAGGGACTCCGATTGAAAGCAAAACATGCGATGCCTTAAGCGCTTTGGAAGTACAGGCAGAGCCTGACGAGGCTGCAATTCCGACATCATCAAGCCACATCAACATTGACTCACCTTCTATGAACTCAACGGAAACATTAACATTTCCGGGAAGACGTCTTCTTGCATCACCGTTCAAACGCACCTGCGGTATGTTTTTTAAAATCAGTTCAACCATAAGATCTCTTAAAGGTTCCATTTTCTTATTACGTTCAGCCATCTCTGATTTTGCAAGTTCCGCCGCTTTTCCCATTCCTACAATTGCAGGTACGTTCTCAAGCCCTGCTCTCCTTCCGCCTTCTTGAATACCACCATCTATCAAGGGATTAATACGAACACCCTTCTTTATATATAGTACGGCTGCACCTTTAGGCCCATAGAAGGAACTCGAAGCCATAGAAAGAAGATCAACGCCGAGAGCTTCAACATCTATAGGTATAACCCCTGCAGCCGCAACGGCATCAGTGTGAAAGTAAACAGGCTGAATCTTCCGCAAAGACCTTTCTGCATTGACTTTCTTCAAAATCGCCGCCACCTCAGAAATCGGCTCGATCGTCCCTATTTCATGATTGGCAAGCATGATGGAAACAAATACGGTTTCATCTTTTATAAGCTTTTCAAGTTCATCTTTTTTTATTATACCGTCAGTTCCTACTTTCAACTGGGTTACGGTAAAGCCCTGTTTTTCCATTGACTTGACGGATTGCAAAACAGAAAAATGCTCAATTTCAGAAACAATTATATGTTTTCCTCTGGCCTGATTTGCAAAACAAACACCTTTAATTGCCATATTATTGGCTTCAGATCCGTTAGAAGTAAAGAATATATAATCCGGCTTTGTATTCAGAAGCACCGCGACCTGTTCTCTGGCTTTCTCCATTCCTTCTCTGGGCAGAGAACCATAGGAATGAATAGTAGAAGGGTTCCCATACTCTTCCACAAAATACGGCTTCATAACCTCAAAAACCCGGGGATCCAGAGGAGTACAAGCAGCGTTATCAAGATAAACTTTTTTCATAAAACCCCCATACAAAGCAATAACTAAGATCAAAATTCTAAATTCTAAACAAAATCATTGTATTTATATTATAAACTTCCTTAAATTTAGTGCTTAGCGCTTTGATCTTAGTGATTGATTTTACTCAGTTTCTCATTAGAAATTTAAAAGCTGACAGCGTTGCTTTCGCTCCGTCTCCGGCAGCTATTATGATCTGTTTTTCCGGTACATCCGTAACATCACCCGCTGCAAAAATTCCGGAAATATTTGTCTCGCAGGAATTATTTACTTTTATTTCACTTAATCTATTTTTCTCAAGGATACCTGCAAACTCCGAATTAGGTATTAGCCCTATCTCAACAAAAATGCCTTGAACGGAGATATTTTCACTTACTCCGTTTTTATTTATCACAATACCGGAGACAACTTTTTCACCTAAAATTTTTTCAACTTTTGCGCCGTTGATGATACTGACATTGGCAGCTTCTTTTAACTTGTCCCGCATCACCTTGTCACCACCGAGAACCGGAGTGTTGTTTATCATATAAACTTTTCTGGCAATTTTAGTAAACTGAAGAGCCGCATCCAGCGCTGAGTTACCGCCGCCGATCACTGCCACATCTTTTCCTGAGAAAAGCGGTCCGTCGCAGGTGGCACAATAGGCAACCCCGCGGTTTTTAAGCTCTTTTTCACCCGGCACGTTAAGTTCCAAACTTCTTTTGCCGGAAGCAATTATCAGGGTTTTTGAAAGGTACTCCCCTTTTCCCGTCTTCACCGTTATGATATTCGCCTCTTTGAAAATATTAATAACTTTCTCAGTCTCTTTTATGGGAAATTTATACTTCCGGAGGTGTTCTTCAAATTTGAGAGTAAGTTCAGTACCGGTCACGAACTGATAGCCAGTGTAATTCTCGATATCCCCGCTCCAGGCCGCCTGACCGCCTATATCTCCGGCCAGAAGGAGAAAATCAATTTGTTTTCTTGCCGCATAGACAGAAGCAGTAACACCCGCAGGACCTCCGCCTATAATTATAAGCTCGTACACACCGTCAATGTTCATACCAACCTCTCCAGAAAAAGATTCCACTGATTGCAAAACTACAGGATTCAACGGATTCAAGATATGGTACCAATGAACTAGAATCTGAAAAGCTCTCCATCTTTATCTATACTTTCCTATACTTTTAAAAACCCCAAACATCCAATCTTTAACCCAGCATCCGCCTAGGCGGATTTCGCAAAGTTTTGTCGTCCTATTTTTTGGCTTCGCTCAACCTGCATTTATTCTTTTTTCTTTCCCAGTCTCTAGCGCCCGACACCCAGAACCTGTATTTAAATCTATTAGTCCCAAGCCTCTTTTTCAAGAGGCTTAATATAAACTATCCTATTTCTTCTTTCCTTTTTTCGCTTTCTTCTTTGATGCCTTTTTCGCTTTCTTTGCCACTGTTGTATCCTCCTTTGGCAAAACCCCCTGCAATAAATCAAGCTCAACCATTAATATAATTCTATGGTGTTAGATCGCGGGTGGCGAGTTTCGGATTTTTCTTTTTCCCGTTACTCGTTACTCGTAATCCGCCCTTAGGCGAAATCTCTCCAAAACATTGGAGGACCCAGCACCTTTCTTTTTACTTTACTTCTTCAAACATTTCTTTTTTTACACCGCATTGAGGGCAAACCCATGTGTCAGGAATTTGTTCAAAAGGAGTTCCCGGAGCTACTTTTCCGTCAGGGTCTCCTTTGGCCGGATCATAGATATAACCACACACTGTACAAAGATATTTTTTCATAATATGAAAACTCCTTAACATCCGTATCAGACAGTTTTTATTTTCTTCGAGAACTCTACACCATACTCAAACAGCTTTTTCATCTCTTCTTTGTCAGGTACAAACTGGCATTGAATCAGAGGTTTCACTATCTCAACACCGGATGAAGTAAGCACATCTTCTATACTTTTTGCCGCGCCTCCTCCCCAGCCATAAGAACCAAAAGCCGCACCGACCCTCCCTTTGGGTTTCATATCTTTAAGAAAAGCAAGGAAACCCGCTATGTTAGGGAGCATATCATTACCATGGGTAGAAGAACCTATAAGATAACCTTTGGCATCCATCATTTCCTTAATGACATTAGTTTTATCAACTTCAGAGACATTGGCAATTACAACTTCCACACCCGTTGAAGCAATACCATCACCTATAGTTTTAGCCATTATTTCCGTTGATTTCCACATAGTTTCGTAAGCAATAACTACCTTTGATGCAGTTTCATTTTTTGCCCATTTAACATAGGCATTTATAATTTTCATAGGATCTTTTCGCCAGATAATTCCGTGACTTGGGGCAATCATACTGATTTTTATACCCATTTTGACCACTTCTTCTATCTTCCTTATTACTAAAGGGCTAAACGGAAGAAGAATATTGGCATAGTAAGCTGCCGCTTCATCCATGAGCCCGCATTGATCAATTTCATCATCAAATCTTTTTGAAGTACTGATATGCTGGCCAAATGCATCGTTTGGCATAAGAAGCTCCAGCTCCGGAATATAGGTAAACATGCTATCCGGCCAATGTAGCATCGGTGCTTCAACAAAAGTAAGAGTATTCTTGCCTAGAGAAATTTTATCTCCCGTTTTTACAGTTTGCCAGTCCCAATTTCCGTAATAATGCCTGTTCATTCCTGTTTTACATTTTTCCGTGCCAATTACTTTAGCTTTAGGACAGTATTTTAAGATTTCTGGAACAGCACCGGAATGATCACCTTCCACATGATTGACCACCATATAATCAATTTGCTCAAGTGGAATAATTTCACGTATATTTGAAAGTAATTCTTTAGTGAAGGGAGCATAAACAGAATCTATGAGGGCAATTTTTTCATCAACGACGAGATACGAATTGTAGGTGGTTCCTCTTTTGGTATTATAGGTGTGACCGTGAAAACTTCTAGCATTCCAATCTACTGCACCGACCCAGTAAACCCCTTCTTTAATTTTAACCGCAGACATGAAGGACCTCCTTGCTACTCTTATCAGTATTTTACATCAATAATCATTAGATTACAATACATATTAACAATATTTTAATATTTATTTCTATGATGGTCGTCAGATTTGAAATTTTCCTTAACATGATATTTGTCATATTTATTTTCCACTAAACATACTAAAATAATTTAGGAATTATTTAACTTCAGTAAAAGGAGGAAATAAATATGGGCGGATGTTCATGTTGCGGTGGAAGCGAATCAAATTGTACAACATACAAATGTGCGGCATGCGGCAAAACCAGTACCAAGCCGGGAAATTGCTGTGGTAAACCGATGACAAAGAAGTAATCTAACAAAAAAAAGAGACAAGTGCTTATAAAGTTGCTTGTCTCTTTTTATTTTTTCCCAAAATTTATAACGAAATTTTAATCTCTTACGGTAAACTGTACACTGTAAACAGTAAACTTATAGCAGAAACTTCCGTTTCTTTTGTACCGGATTCCCTTCTATCTCTTCAGCAATTTCTTTCTTTACGCCTGGCTTTTTTAGCTTGTAATACATATAGTTTTTATAGCTTTCCACGCCGGGCTGATTAAAGGCATTTATATTTAAAAGTTCGCCTTCGTAGGTAGTGGCCATCTCGAAGAAAAACAGCAATTCTCCCCAGCTATAAGCATTTATCTCAGGTATAGTAATTTTACAGGAGGGACGATTTTCCCTGGTCAAAGCCCATTCGGTACCTTCTTGAGCAACAGACAAAAGCCTGCTATATTTCTTCCCTGCAAGAAAATCTTTTGTATCCGGAATTACCATATCGTTCTTGAACTTGTTTACCTTAATAAACGTCAGTACTTTATTATTTTCGCCTTCAATATTATTTTGTTGTATAGAATGAAGGTCATTGGTACCTCTGGCTGAAACAGGAGTACGCCCAATATTCAAGACATTATCCCCGTTTACCCATTTCTCTATACCTTTTTCAAAAACTACTTTTCTTTCAAATTTTTTACCTGTACTTTCTGCCAATAACTGTATATACCAATCTGCGGTAGATTTTAATTGTTCAGAAAAAGGCATAAGCACTGAAACTCCCATTCCTTTTTCTTTATACAATATTACATGAAGCAGCGCATACATAACTGCAGGATTTCGTTTCAAATCCGATTTCATACAACGTTTAGCCATAGCTGCGGCCCCGCCTAAAACATCTTTAAGTTTTATACCAATAATTGCCAGATGGAGCAATCCCATGTTAAATTCAGAAAACCTCCCGCCTACTCCTTCCAGAAGAGGAAGGCTCTTGAAGGAAAGTTTATCCTTACTGTTTGCTTCATTTACCTTCTTTCTTAGTGTTCCCGATTTTGGATCCGTAATAGCAAATACCTGCCTGCCATAATATTTTCCAACACCTTTCTTTAGCCAATTTAAAGTAATTTCAAAAGCTGCTTTTGTCTCAGAAGTTTCACCTGATTTTGAGATACAAATAATAAAAGTCTTTTTTGGATTAAGATTAGAGAGTAAAACAGAGAGAGTCTCCGGATCCAGATTATTACCTTCAAAATATACTCTGGATCTTTTCTTTCTGACTCCGGCAAATTCATTATAATAAGGAAACAGAAGGGCATCTTGCGCCGCTTTTAGCCCAAGGTAAGAGCCTCCAATTCCAAGAAAAATAACATTTTCATATTTTGTTGCGATCTCACTTCCAAATATTTGTATTTCATTTATTAGTTTCTTATCCTGATTGGGCAGGTTAAACCATTCAAGAGACAGTCTTACCCTTGTTTCTTTGTTCGCAAATAATTTTGAAAGATGAGTATAAGCCGCTTTGGCCTGCTTTGCATAATTTTGCAGCTCTTTTTTGCTAACTCCATGGTTCTTTCCAACGTTAAAATCAAGTAAACCATTAAAATCAAATTTTATAGACATAGCACCTCCTAATTTTTCAGCTATTTTACCATAATATCCGGTTTGATTCCATAGAATGTGATAAATGTCATACATTGCTTTTGACAATAGAGTATTATAATGATATATTGTTACAGGCTTTGATTAAGGAGAAATGATGTCAACTTTCATAGAGACTGAAGATACAAAATTCGCAGAGAATATAAAGAAGGATACAGGCCTGGCGCTGGTACTTTTTAAGTCCGAGTGGTGCCCTTCCTGTAAAAGACTTTGGCCGGTAGCCGAGAAAATATCTAACGATTACAAAAATAAGGTAAATTTTTTCTGGACAGATGCTTCTAAAAACTTAAAAATAGCTACAGAGTACGGAGTTCTTGCAATTCCGACTCTCATTCTTTTTAAAGGAGGAATCGAAAAAGCGAGAAATATAGGATACCTGACGGAAAATGATTTAAGAGCTTTTATCGATAAAAATGCATGACAGAAACAATTAATCAACTGGCAGATAGCTTAAAGATGGCTTTACAAAATGATTTCTTTCTCGCTTATATTTTGATTTTTTTAGCAGGTATTTTAACAAGTTTTGAACCCTGTATCTACACCATGCTTCCCGTTACAGTCACCTTTATCTCTACTCATGCAGGAGGTTCAAAACTCAAAGGGTTCTTTCTTTCCGTAATATATGTGCTCGGTATTGCCGTTACTTATACTACTCTGGGAATAATCGTCGCTTTGACAGCAGGTTCGGTCTTCGGACAGTTCCAAACAAGCATATGGCCGAATTTGCTTATGGGAATAGTCTGTATCGTACTGGCTCTGTCAATGTTTGATCTCTACGAGATCAGAATGCCGTCATCCTTAACAAATCTGGCAGGGAAAAGAGTCGGCTCTGGTTTTGTCAAAATATTCTTTCTGGGACTAATCTCAGGACTTGTCATCGGACCTTGCGCAGGCGCGGTACTTTTAGTAGCATTAGCTTATGTAGCAAAAAGCCATAATGTTTTTTTTGGAGGAACTTTGCTTTTCACTTTTTCAATGGGAATGGGAGTACTACTCCTTATAGTCGGCACATTCTCGGGATTATTAATGGCTCTGCCAAAAGCAGGGCAGTGGATGGGCAAAATCAGAAAATTTATGGGCATAGGAATGATTATTCTTGGACTATATTTTACATATCAGGCATATCTTGCTTTATAAAGAAAGCCCGGGAAGCAAAAGAAGTAAGTAAAGAAAGAATAGAAACTAGTTTCTCTATAGGACTAAGATTGTAGGATATATTTATCAGTGGAATCCGAAAGATCTGCAATCTGTGGAATCGTTTTATAAAAGGAGGCTTTACATGAAAAAGTTATTTTTAGCAGTTCTTGCTCTCTCTGTTCTCTCTCTTGGTATGGGGAAAAAACCGGCAAATGAAACTACGTCAGTAGAAGCTTCGACCGCAAGCGGACAAAAGGTCGGTAGTCAAGCAGCTCCAAATTTTACGATTAAAGATCTAAACGGAAAAGATGTTTCGCTTAATGAATTTAAAGATAAGAAAACAGTATTGCTTGTTTTCTGGACTACCTGGTGTGTTTACTGCAGGCAGGAGATACCGGAACTTATAAAACTTAAAGAGCAGTACAAAGATAATAATCTGGAGATTTTTGGAGTAAACATCCAGGAAACTCCGGCAAAAGTAAAATCTTTTACAGATAAAAACAAAACCAACTATTCAATTCTACTTGATGACAAAGGTGAGGTCGCACGAGCTTACGAAGTACAGGGCATTCCCGCAAATGTACTTATTGACAAAAAAGGAAATGTAGTTTATTTTGGCAGCTTCGGAGAAGAACTAAAAAAGCTGATAGAAAAGAACAAATAACAAAAATGCAGGTTTCAGGTGCTAGGTACTTGGGGCTAGGTTTATCTCGATATATTAACGATAGTTGAAAATAAAACATCTTACACAGCCAAAAATGCGCGGTATTAAATCAGATATAACCATTAGAGAAAACCCAGTACCAGAAACCAGGCCCTTTTGTTTTACTATATTTTTCAATCATCCCTATCTTCTATCTCCGGCTACCGGCTCATTATTTTTATATATGTATATTTTCTTTGGCACTTTATCTGTTTTCAGCATTTGAGTGACCGTCTTAAATTCAAAGCACCTCTTTTTAATTTCAGCTATTATTTCCGGCAACGCCTTTAAAGTTGCTTCCACACCGCTATGAAGAAGGATAATATCTCCATTTCTAACAGCGGAGAGGACATTATTCATAACAACTTTTGGATCTGTCGATCCATAATCAGATCCCGAAACTGACCAAAGCACAGGAATAAAACCTTTACTTAATGCAGCTTCCAATACTTTTTCATCATAACGCCCTGAAGGCGGACGAAATATATTGACCTCCATCCCTGTTTCTTTTTTTATTTCAATTTTGTTCAACTCCAATTCGTTGATTACTCCTGTTCTATCCAGAGTGGTAAGCAGCGGATGATTGAAAGTATGATTACCTATTTCATGACCTCGTTTTTGTATTTCCCGCAAGAATTCGGGATATTTTTTAATCTGTTTTCCTACCACAAAGAAAGTCGCTTTCACATCATTCTTATCTAAAATCTCTAAAAGTTTCAGAGTAAACTCAGGATGAGGTCCGTCATCAAAAGTAAGTGCTACCGCTTTGGCAGGAGTAAGAGGAACATCAATTACCATTTCTTCGGCAGGAAATAGAAATAAGAAAACTTTTATAATAAAAAATATTATTCCGCCAAGGATCAAAAGAACAAGGGCACGTCTAAAAAACAGCTCTATTTTTGTCAATTTAATCTGCCTTTTTGAAAAAGTACAAACTACAAAGCACAAGGTACGAAGTTAATCTTTGATAAGTACGCGGTACGAAATTTCAAAAACATATAAAAGTATTTTGATTTCACGGAAAATAGAACAATGGAGCAATAGAACACAATCGACACTAATGGCTTAACTATTCTTATAATTTAATTATACCACCACAATCTACTTTCGATTTTCTATTTTCGATTGCTCTAGAAATTTTCCTCAGAAAATTTCTGGTGGGCGCAATAGGATTCGAACCTATGACCTCCGCCGTGTGAAGGCGGCACTCTAACCAACTGAGCCATGCGCCCTTTCGACCTGATTTATCTTCTGGTGTAGAAATCGCGGTCCACGCTTGCCGGATCAACCGTATTGCCATACCTGCGGATTTCATAATGAACATGAGGACCTGTCGTATTACCGGTCATACCTATTAGAGCTACAGCATCACCTGATTTTACTTTGTCACCTTTTTTTACCGTTATCTTACTGCAATGTCCATACCTTGTAGAGAAGCCATAACCATGATCCACAATAACCAAGAGACCATATCCGCCAAGTTTTCCGGTAAAAACCACTTTTCCGGGAGCAGTAACCCTGATAATTGTACCTACTCTGTTTGCAATATCCACACCTGCATGACGTTCTTTTTTCTCTCCGTCATAGAGATTATCATTTGTTGAATCAAAGACAGATTTTCTGAAACCATATTTTGAACTTACATAGCCTGCAACAGGCATACCTTTCGGAGAAGCTGCCCAGATAGAGGTAAGCGTAGAAACATATTTTTTAACCTCATCAAAGCTTTCCATCTGTTCCTCTATTTCCGTCTGCAAATCGCGAAGAGACTTTTTAATATCTTCTTTTCCCACGTCAGAGCTTAAAATACTATCCAAGAGGTTTTGATCGCTCTTTGTCGGACCGCCAACCCCGCTATTTTCCACTAACGCCTTTTTGTTTTTAAGACCAACCATCTCCCGGAGCTTTTTTTCTTCTTCTCTGAATTTCTGAACTCTTAATTGAATCCGGTTATACTCCTCATTGATTATCGCAACTTTTTCTTTAGTTTCGAGAACTGAGGCTTTCGATTTTTTATAATCGATATTATCTTGAACAATCAATATAGAATAGGTTACAAGGGTAATAAAAGCTCCAAACAGACAAACAGCAATTAAAACAGGAATGCGAAACTGGAACATCCTGTTTTCATTATGTGGAACAACCATAATCGTAATAACCTTGCCAAAAACCTTTTGTAACAGTCCTTTTTTCTTAGACATTATATCCTTTTGAAGAACGATTCCACTGATAAAAACGTTCTTACAATGAACTAAAACATGTGCTTTTTATGCACAAACAAACATTGGTATATTTTACCCTATGCAGTGGTCATAGTCAAGACATGTAATGGTCTGATAACACTGATAATGAAAAGAAATATCATAAATGAAGACGCAATCCGAGGATACAACTTGTTTTTAGTTTCTATTTAATTAATTTCTTTATTACTGCGATATCTCTGTTTATTTGTTTTACCAATGCAGGAATATTATTAAATTTTCTACTTCCCCGTATTTTTTTTATGAAGTACACTTCCATTACTTTATTATAGATGTTCTTTTTGAAATTAAATATAAATACTTCGGGTTTTGCGGGTTTATCCGGCCGGTCAAAGGTCGGGCTGGTAATACTACAGGCACCTTTGTAATTCTTTCCGTTCATCCGGATTCTCACGGCATAAACGCCTTCTTTGGGAACAACTTCATTAAAACAATTTAAATTAGCAGTCGGAAATCCAAAAGTTCTTCCGAGCTTCTTTCCCTGTTCTACTTTTCCTATAACCGAATAATCACGCCCTAAATATTTTTTTGCAGTGGAAATATCTCCGGAACGGACTGCACTTCTAATTCTCGTACTTGATATTATTTTATTATTAATTAACACCGGGGCCGTAACCAGTGTTTTAAAACCAAATCGTTTGCCTTCATTTTTTAGAAGCTTTGCATTCCCTTCTTTGCCTTTGCCAAAGCCATAATCATGACCAACAACTACTTTTCTCACTTTTAATTTTCTTACCAGAATGTTCTCAATAAAGGACCTAGCCGGAATTGAGGCAAATTTCTTATTAAAATCAACAAGCACAAGTATATCAACGCCCAGTTTTCTTATGAGGTCTATTTTCTTTGTCGTGGTGGTAAGTATCAGCGGGGCCTTTTTGTGCGTGGTCTTCTTCGGATGTTTTTCAAAAGTAATTACAATGCTCTTTGCCTTAAGGTGTTTTGCTTCAGCTATAGTTTTTTTTATTATCTTTCGGTGGGCAAGGTGAACCCCGTCAAAAACACCCAAGGTCACGACAGAAGCTTGAATATTGGGCAGATGTTTTAGTGAAGTTATTCTCATATTAATGATAACCTATTCCTAACTATGAAAACCTCTGCCTGATGACAAAGATAAGAAAAACAGATGACACAGATAAAAATTAGTATACTGCATAAAACAGAGGGTTTTAACTTGGGCAGATGTTTAAGCGAGGTTACTCTCATAATTTACGCCTGATTATTCCCGATGTAAAAGGCCTCTGTCTGATGACATACCCTTCATAAAGACTGGCGGGCATGGATAAAAAAAACAGATGGTCTGCCAAACACTTTGGCGAGATCTCTCCAAAAAAATGATCTGGAGGACACAGATTTTTCATTTTAGTAAACGACTTTGTTTAAAGGGTACTCAATTATCCCTTCCGCGCCATGTTCTTTAAGCATCGGAATTATACTTCTGACAATACTTTCGTCAATAATCACCTCTATTGCAACCCAACCCGGATCAGAGAGAGCGGAAATAGTAGGCTTTTTCAACGCCGGAAGCTCCGAAGTGATTTTCTCAAGCTTCGATTTTGGAAGATTCATCTTAAGCCCAACTTTTGTTTCAGCTTCAAGTGCCCCCTGAAGGAGCATGGCAATAGCCTCTATCTTTTTTCTTACATCTTTTTTCTTAAAGGCCTCTTTATTGGCAATTATTACAGTGGCAGATTCCATTATAGTGCCGATGATTCTAAGGTTATTGGCACGAAGGGAAGAACCAGTTTCCGTAAGTTCTACTACTGCATCCACAAGCTCCGGCGGTTTCGCCTCCGTCGCTCCCCAGGAAAATTCCACCTCGGCCTTCACACCGTTAGCCTTTAAATATTTACCGGTAACATTTACCAGTTCAGTTGCGATTCTTTTGCCTTTCAAATCCTTAACGGAATTTATCTTGGAATCATTAGGCACGGCAATAACCCATTTAACAGAAGTGCGGCCACGTTTCGCATAAATAAGTTTTGAAACTTCTACAACGTCAGCGTTATTTTCCGCAACCCAATCCGCGCCGGTCAAGCCAAAATCAAGTTTTCCGGATTCCACATAACGGGGAATCTCCTGCGCGCGGATAAATCTGGCAACAAGTTCCGGATCGTCTATCTTTGGAACATACGACCGGCTGCCAAGGGAAATATTCCACCCGGCTTTCTTAAACATCTTAATGGTTGACTCCTGCAAACTCCCGGCAGGAAGACCTATTTTAAGCTCCATACACCCTCCGTTGCAAACGGTAACTACACGATATTGATTTAACTCTTTCGGTTCAGACTGCACAACTTATTAAATTCGAAGCACTAAATTCGAAATCCGAAAAACCAAAAAGAAGCAAATTCTAAAACAAAAACACACGCTATGGTCCTATTTCTTTTTTCTTATTCGAATTTGTTTCGAGCTTCGAGTTTCGAATTTTATTTTTCTATTTGACCTTGGATGCTATCAAGTCTCCGACTTCTCTTGTCCCCATTCCCATTCTGCCCGCAGCCATGCTTTTTAATTTTCCGGTTTGAAGAGCAGCCATTACCGCATTTTCAACGGCCTTGCCTGCTTTTTCTTCGCCCAGATCATTCAGCATTAAGCTGCCTGCCATAACAGCAGCGATAGGATTAATAACATTTTTTCCGGTATACTTTGGCGCGCTTCCGCCCATAGGTTCGAACATCGAAAGCCCTTCAGGATTTATATTACCGCCCGCCGCAACACCAAGACCGCCCTGAATGATAGCGGCAAGGTCCGTAATGATATCTCCAAAGAGGTTTTCCGTAACGATAACATCATAATATTCAGGCTGCTTTACGAACCACATAGTAGTCGCATCCACATGATTATAATCCTGTTTGATATCTTTGTAATCTCTGTCACCCATCTCTTTGTGAGAACGCACCCATAGATCCCCGCAATGAGTCAGAACATTTGATTTATGGACAAGTGTCAGCATTTTTTTCTTACTGTTTCTTTTTCTTGTAAGCTCATAAGCATATTTCATACATCTGTCAACAATGGGCCGTGAGTAAGTCATAACCTGGGTGGCTATTTCATTTTGTGTGCCGATCATGGTCGCTCCGCCTATACCCGTATAGATACCGCCGGAATTTTCCCTGATAACCACAAAATCGATATCTTCCGGTTTCTTATCCTTGAGCGGTGTTTCAACATTAGGGAAAAGCTTTACAGGCCGGAGGTTAATATACTGATCAAGCTTAAATCTTATTTTCAAGAGAATTCCAAGCTCAAGTATTCCAGGCTTTACATCAGGATGCCCGATAGCACCAAGATACATTACATCGCTCTTTTTAAACTCCTCAATCGCAGAATCAGGAAGCGCTTCCCCTGTCTTTAAATAACGTTCCGCGCCAAAATCATATTTTATATAGTTAAGTTTGAACCCATACTTATTTGCGGCTTCATTTACAACTTTAACACCTTCCGCCAATACCTCCGGTCCTGTCCCATCCCCGCCAAGCAGTGCTACATTATACGTTTTACCCATTCTTCGTCTCCTTTAAAAAATTTTATTAGTTTTTAAGTTTTATCCGAAAAACAAAGCATTTTTCATTATGTTAATTAGTTATTAATTATCTCAAAATAAGAGGATTTTGTCAATTCAAATGGCCCGAAATCAGCGCAATTTTCAAGATTAGACTCAATGTAGATTTTCAGCTGCTCCTTTATTGAATGCGGGCCAAAGGATTCATTCAAGGGAGCTAAATTGCTTATTCCGAAAAACCCCTCGAAAATTTCCTGTGTTGAAGTGGCGCTGGAGTAGGGAAAAGTTGGCCATGGATACTGAGGGGCTTCTGAATAGGCTATAGGGCCGAAAGCCAGCCTTGGTGGGGAGATAAGGTAAGAAACTTTATATTGATTGTAACTAATAAAGTGGGTTCCTTCGTCTTCGGGGCTATAATCGATAAGCGTCCCTCCCTGGCTTTTGTAAATATAGCCTCCCTGCTTTCCGAGAATATCCAAAGCGTCTTTTGATACTTTATTCAGGCACGCGACAATAAAATTCTCAATAGGCTGAATGTCCAGCTTGGTTTCCTTAGCCAGCTCTGTTGCCTGGGATGTTTTTTTCTTTGCGACAAATTTTGTTAGAAAAACCAGGCTGCCTATAATAATTACAAGAACAATCGCCAGAATTATAAAAATGGTTATTTGCCCTTTCCTAGAAGATTTGTAAAATTTTTTATGCACAAAAAATCTCTGGTATTTTCGTGTTTTCATCTTATTCTTAAGCTTGATGTTAGGTCTGTCCAGATAATATTGGGGTTTAATGTTGTAAAAGTGCTTCCTTGGGCTAAAACATAATAATTATTCCCATCCTTCCTGCAGACTATTCCTGAGCCGGCATCGCTGGTTGTCTGGCCGAATTTATCAACAAAGCTGCATATATCGGTATCAAAACTCTGGTATTCTATAAGCATGTTCTTGAACTGCAGCCCTTCCATTGTGCCCCTTATTGCCTTGTTTCCTGCCCTGTTCAGATAGAGCTTGTCGAATTTTTTTAAAGAGCTGATGTAGGAATTGTCAAATGGAGGTTCTGAAACTTTCCCCTTGATTAGATTTGCTATTGTAGTGAAGGGGCTTTTTAAAAAATTAACAAAAGACTCAAAAAAGTTCAGGGGCCTAAGATCTATTGCATCCTTGCTGTAGATTACTGTTTTCAGGTTCTTATTGTACCATGCCTTTTTGGAATTGTCGCATGGATTGTAGTTGTTGTCATTGGCTTCATTGCAGCTGCTTATCCCAAGCAGGCTGAGGAAAGGAAGATTTGCATCGTTTATGCCCTGGTTTAATGACGTGCCGAATACTATCTTGTTTTCGTAGCTTATTACGCAGAAGTTGTTTGCCTTTCCTGCTATGTAGTTTTCCGCTGTCTCCTGGCCAACAAGGTATTTTGCATAGTTTAAAGCGTTATCTGCGCTGTCGCAGAATAAGATGTAATTGCCTGCTGCCGGCAGGCTTAATAGCTGCAAAGCCACGAACTTGGTTCTTGATGTCCAATTGCCGCTCTCGCAGAAGCTGTCTTTTGTAAAGTCTCCGCTTTCTACGCATTCATAGCTTTCAGGGTTATTGGCATTTGTA
>Ga0156663_190_pt1 | contig 18596 bp, 19 predicted proteins | sample RifOxyC2_FD_111993 | JGI IMG/M metagenome (GOLD analysis project Ga0156663, IMG submission 111993) | Candidatus Firestonebacteria bacterium RIFOXYC2_FULL_39_67 | reverse complement strand
AGAGGTAAAAGTTCAGATTTTTCAAGAAAGGAGGTTTTGTAACCAAGGATGCTCGCTACTTCTCAAACACAACATTTGACATTAACTCTTTCGGGTCAAACAAAAGAGAATTGATATTAAATGGCTTTTCATATACAATGGGTATATGAAGATTAAAATTATCACAAAATACATTTTAAAAGAGATGGTGGGACCTTTCTTTGTCGGATTTATACTTTTTACTCTTATATTTCTTAGCGACAAAATGACGGAACTTACTGATTTGGTCATCAATTGCGGTGTTGGAATATTTACTACTCTGCAATTACTTATTTTTATTATGCCTGCATTTCTTGCAATTACTATGCCTATGGGAGTTCTGGTAGGAGTAATGGTGGCCTTTAACAGGTTAAACTCAGATAATGAAATAATAGCCATGAAAATAAGCGGAATTCATATAAGGACTTTAATATTTCCTGTCCTCACTGCGAGTCTTATTGGAAGCTTTATTATGATTGGTTGGAATAATTATGTATTACCATGGGGAAACTCCTCTTTTAAAAACCTTGTTTACAAGATAACCAGCGAGAGAGCCTCACTTGCTATTCAACAAAAAGTGTTTGTTTCAGATTTTGATAAGTTCGTATTTTATGTTGACGAGAAAGATGACAAAAATACCTTTAAAAATATTATAGTATTTACACAGGAAACAGAGAACGAGCCTTCTTATTTTATTTCAGCAAAAACCGGGTCAATACATTCTGATCCCATGGAAAAAGCAGTTTATTTAAGACTCGAAGATGGGACTTTTCATCAGGCCAATCCAAAAGAAAGAAACTTATATTCAAGAATAAAATTTAACAGTTATGATATTAACCTTGATTTGAAAAATAAGCTGGCAGGAATGGTGTCAAACGAGAAATCTGCGAGAGAGATGGATTTAACAGAACTTGGCAGTGAAATCACAAAATCCTTTCAAAAAGGTATTAATACAAATAATCTAAAGGTGGAATATCATAAAAAAATAGCAATTCCTTTTGCTTGTACGGCTTTTACTATAATAGGAATAGCACTGGGTATATCTATTAGAGTAAAAGGGCGTTCTTTAAGCTTTCTGATTTCTTTAGTACTTATACTTTTTTATTATTTTCTCCTAATTGCCGGAGAGATAACGGGTTCAGGAGGATTACTTATTCCCTGGCTGGCCATGTGGCTTCCCAATATCATAACCTGCATTGCTGGAGTTATATTACTTTATTTGTCAATTAGAGAAAAAATATCATTATGAAAACTCCATTAATTCTTTATAAATATTTGGCTTTACGTTTTTTGAAAAATTTTACATCTTCTTTATTTGCACTATTTTTAGTATTTTTTATTATTTCTGTTTCAGACGAAATCAAATCATTAATTGAGTTGAAAGTCAATCTCCGGCTTATAATTAAGTATTTTGCGTATAAAATACCCTATCAGCTTCTTTATACAGCGCCTTTTGCCTCTCTTGTTTGCACTCTTATCACTTTTGCAGGACTTAATAAAACAAACGAAATTATGGCAATGCGAACCAGCGGAGTCAGCACAATAAAGATAATATCTCCAATACTGCTTTTATCTTTTTTATTAAGTCTGGGTGTGATAATAGCTAATGAAACCTTTATTACAAAACTCTATTCAAAATCTGCCGACATACGTATTAAGGAAATCTGGAAATCGGCGTCATCTACTGCAGAAGTTCGTAATAATCTTGTATTTAAATCAAAAAACGGCTGGCTGGCTAATATAAAATATTTCAACGGTGAAAGAAATATGATGTCAGGGATTACAATGTATTACCAAAACCCTGACAGTTCAGTTAAAAGAAGGATTGATTCGGAGAAAGCAGAGTGGAAAAACAATAAATGGTATTTTTTTAACAGTTACATAAGGGATTTCCCTGACGATAAAAAGGAAATCGCGAAAATGATTAAAGTTTCAGAAGCTTTCATAGCTGAGAGCCCGATAGAATTGGCCACCAAAAAAAAACATATTGATCAATTGACAGTAAGAGAATTAAATAAGGAGATAAAAGACCTTGAAGTGCGCGGAGAAAAAACAGGAGAAGAGAGAGTTTATCTGCATTTTAAACTATCTTATGCTTTCTCCATTTTTATGCTCTCCTTTCTCGCCATCCCCTTTGGTCTGAATACAGGTAAATATAGCGGTGTCATTTTAAGTTTTGCAATAAGCTTTTTGATTGGATTTGTTTACTGGCAGCTGCTATCTATTGGGAAAGTTCTGGGTATGCACGGTGTGGTAGCACCCTATATTGCTGCTTGGGGAGGGAATTTTATTTTTCTTGTTACAGGTACAATAATGCTGATTACAATGAAAAAATGAAATAGTTAATTCTTTTTATTTTTTTCTGTATTTTCCTCTTCTTTAACAACTCCATAATTTACAAGTTCTTTATGCTTTTCTCTTATAGTCAATGATATCATATGATTACCGGAGGAACCTGAAACAAAATTAAAAGGGAACTGAAAGCCGTAATCAACCTGACCTCCGACACCCATATATGGAATATTGAATTTATAACCAAGACCTGCTGTTGCATTAAAATAATCATTATTACCCAAACCTAAACCAATTCTAATCAGAAGAATACCGATATCACCTGTTTTAAAAGCACTATTTTCCCCGCCAATGAATAATCTATGATCTCTGCCTCTCGAATATCCCTCACAATTAATAAAAGTATATTTATCCATAAAATAATTAACTCCCATCCTGAATGTCACTGGAAGAAGCTCCGAAGAAAAGGCTCCGACATCAGGAGAGTTAATATCATCAATAAATAAACCAAGAGCCAGATCTTTATTTATATATGAATGAATAGATACTCCAATTGAAAAATTGCTTTTTGAAAGGGCAGTAAAATCCGGATTTAAAGCGGAATTTGTCCATTCATTAGAGGTGTAACTCTTTGTAAGGTATTTTCCGCTTAACGAAACAGCCGATTTGACAAAAAGAGGTACAGGCGTTGAATATGCAAGGTAAAACACATTTTCCGAATATAGCGGATGAGAAAAGTTATAATAACCTATACCGACTCCGCCTATTCCTTTTATAGGCAACCCCACAGCCGTAAATCCTTCGCCCATATTATCAACACCCCAATTCAGTTTTGTAGCGGTGAACGTTGCTTCCCAGGATTTCAGATTGGAAAGTCCAGCAGGATTATCTAATATGCAATTAATATCATCAGCAACCGCAACATAGGCATTCCCCATTCCTACAGATCTGGCAGAAGAGTTTATCATGTTAAAAGCGCCATATGTAATCTGTACAACAAAAACAATGAAACATAGGATTGGAATCAATATTTTAATCATAATCACCTTCCCACAACAACAGTACCTCTTGCTCTCGAAGTTCCACCAACTATTGCCTCATACAAATAAACACCGCTCTCAACCATTCGGCCTTGAGTATCTTTCCCATCCCATTCTATCTGACTGACTCCATCCATAGTTATTTCTCTTATTACCGAACCATTTCTATCCCATATTTTAATTGCGGCATTTCCCTGATCAGAATTTGGAAAGGTGAATTTTGTCCTGGCGAATGCCGGATTTGCACTTGCAGGTGTAAAAGGATTTGGCTCCACTATAGCTGTTATTTCCGGTGAAGCCACAACTATCGCATACTTTGAGAGATGATTTATCTTTGCAGAGAGTGAAAAGCCCGTACCATCTGCTTCAATTTTTGTAGAAAGAGGTATCCAATATAAACCGTTCCAGTATGCAATTGCCAGCGAGGCAGCTGCATTTGCAGTTGAAACTGAAGTTCCTGTGACCATTCCTCCGCTTGAGCTTCTAAAAAGAGAAAGATTAATTGATTTAGAAAACTCTGTTATCATAGCTCCCGTAGCAATATTTTGAGCAGTAATATCATAAGCAACTACTGCAGTAGTCGGGGCTCTGGAAGCAGTCGGAGGAGTAACTATCGGATCAAACATAAAACTAGTATCTGCCGTCAGCAATCCGACCGGAATACTTATTTTTGTCTTGTTATCTCCGGAATAAAGCACTTCTCCGCCTAACCCGGCCGGCAATACTGATTGAGCAACGGTAAGGCAAGTAAGAGTCAGCGGATTACTAATTATAGGTGTTCTCCAATTCCCTGTCATATCCACTTTCCATCTTAAATCAGCCCCTGTATTAGAAATTATCGTAGCATTATTATTGTTTTGAATTGACTGCCAATTTGTTCCGCCATCACAACTAACATAGTATGCCAAACTCTGTCCATTAGTTATAGCTGTTACATTTAATGCTACCGAATATATCCTGCCGGTTGTCGTATAAACACCGGATTTGGAGACTATGGACTTCGCTGTTGACCCATTATAAAAACTACTTATTTTATCCAGATGGCCGGCACTACCGCCTATAAGCAAAGTACTGCCATTCCAGCATAATGCATTTATGGAATTCGTACTCCATAGCGAACTTAAGAGTGTGGTTTTAGTAGTTCCGGTTGTATTCGTCCCTATAGCCGTAAAATTATTTGTTACCGGAGTTGTATCTGTAGAGTCATATATGCAAAGCCTTCCTGAGGCTCCACCTATAATCCATTCTAAGCCATTCCAAGCTATGGCGTTTATATCACTTGAACCAAAACACCCTCCGTTTGTACTTGTAACACTGGAAGTACATGAGGTAAATGTAGAACCATTATATCTTGTAAGATTACCGCCTGCAGCTCCTATGAGAAACTCTGAACCATTCCAGGCAATAGCTTTAACTTTATTAGTACTGAGAGCAGCAGCTGTTGAAAGATCCGTAAAAGCAGAACCATTATATCTTGCCAAAAGTCCGTTTGTTCCTCCCAGTAACCAATAAGAACCTGTAGTACTATATGCTATTACCGAAACAGTATTTGTAGCCCAAGAACTATTTGTACTTTGAAGATTAGCTGATAAGTTTGACGCACATGTAGAAGTTGTACAACCGTTCCAGCTATTAACTGTTCCGTTATCTCCTCCGATAAGCCACGAGGTTTCGTTATAACCTAAAGAATTTATTCCATTTGTATAAAAAGAAGTTACATAGGCGTCACAAATAAGATTCTCGAAGGGATTAATATCAAACTTCGAAAATTTTGCTCTTGCTATAGTAGCGGTAGATAATGCGCTGGAAACATAAAAAGCGCCGTTCCCAAATATTACATCACTATAACCATCTGTTATTCCAGAAATAACACCGGATTTATCAGTGAAAGTATTACCGTCATAGGTAACTACCTTTGCAGGATAATTCGGAATAGCACCTCCTGCGATTAAAAAAACATTGTCGCCATATGCAATACGACTAACATTATGAGGAGAAGTAAAGATTGAAGTAAGGGGGGTTGTGCCGGTATAGCCAAGATCTATAAATGAAGAACTAAAAGGCAATCTGACCTTTCCGCTCGTTGTTATTACTGTAAGATTTGTGTTAGCTGTATCAATATTGTTTAAATTACTAAAGTTCTCAGTGAAGGTCAATGAATATGATTTAACAGGAAAAATAAGCAATAAAATTATCAGAAATAATCTTGTCATTTATCACCTTTAAAAAGCCCCCGTAACCTTTTTGAGGCTACGGGGGATAAATTGAATAATCACATTTATTCTAAACTCCCCCGCCGGCCCTTTAAGACCGGCGAGAGATGTCCAGTCATCATTAATACATTGTGAATGAGCTGCCTTTTGTATCTGTTGCCGTACTGTTGGCAAATACATTGCCAGTATACGTATTTCCGGCTGCGGCTATAAATGACCATCCTACACCTGCAGATCCCGGAACAGTAGTTTGAGTAATGTCTACTGTTGAAACATTGCCCAGCTGATTTGCCTTTGCAGGCGGAATCGGATACAGGTAGCTGGTAAAAGCTGTTGACAAGTCTCCCGGCCAAACACCTTCTTTTTCCGAGTAGTAAATCGAAACAGAGGAACGGATGGCAGACAGATTGCCTTTCGTGGCACCTTCCCTGGATTTATCAAGCATCTGCGCAAATCTTGGAATCGCAACAGCTGCAAGAATACCAATGATTGCAACAACAATCATCAGCTCAATCAGGGTAAAACCCTTTTTGCTTTTTAACATTTAGATATCACCTCCTTGTAATTAATTTTACTGTTTCCTAATTAATTAAGTATATCCCCAGATCCTGTCTTTGTCAACACCACTTAATCTCTTCCTTTCTTACACTTCTCTTTCTATCCTTGCTTTAAGTGCCTTCCTGCCAGCTTGAAAGATATTCTTTTTGTCTTTTAGTAAGTGTATCAATTGTAATTCCCATAGATTTTAGTTTTAAAGAAGCTATATTCTCGTCAATATTTTTTGGAACCGAGTATACTTTATTCTTGAGCTTCTTTGCATTTTTCTTCATGAACTCTGCTGAAAGTGCCTGGTTAGCAAAACTCATATCCATTACAGAAGCCGGATGTCCTTCCGCCGCTGCCAGATTTATCAGCCTGCCATCGCCAAGGACAAATACTTTTTTTCCGTTTTTAAGAGTATATTCTTCAACAAACTCCCTCATTTGTCTTATATTTTTTGAGATATTTTTAAGTTTGGGCAGATTAATCTCCACATTAAAATGTCCGGAGTTACAAATAATCGCTCCATCTTTCATAACTTTAAAATGTTTATCGGTAAGCACATCAACATCTCCGGTTAAAGTTACAAAAATATCCCCTATTTTTGCTGCGGTTACAGAATCAACGACCATAAAGCCGTCCATGTTAGCTTCAATAGCTTTCAAAGGATCAACTTCAGTCACATAAACATTTGCGCCCATACCTTTTGCTCTCATAGCCGCACCTCTTCCGCACCAGCCGTAGCCGCAAACAACAAAATTAGAACCGGCCAGGAGGACGTTTGTAGCGCGAATGATACCGTCAATAGTTGATTGACCGGTACCGTATCGGTTATCAAACATATGTTTGGTATTGGCATCATTAACTGCAATGATCGGATATTTCAATACTCCGTCAACTTCCATAGCTTTAAGACGTATAACTCCGGTAGTCGTCTCTTCAGTTCCGCCAATAATATATTTAAGTAAATCTTTCCTTTTAGAATGAATCATCGACACTACATCGGCGCCGTCATCCATTGTCATCTGAGGTTTATTTTGAAGAGCTGCTTCAAGGTGTCTATAATATGTTGCATTATCCTCGCCTTTAATTGCAAAAGTAGCTATTCCATAATCCTTCACCAAGGATGCTGCAACTTCATCCTGAGTGCTTAGAGGATTTGATGCACATAAAATAATATCAGCTCCACCCTCTTTCAGAGTAATCATCAGATTTGCAGTTTCACTGGTGACATGAAGACAAGCCGCAACTCTGACACCTTTTAGAGGTTTTTCTTTTTTAAAACGAGCTTTAATCAAATTTAAAACCTTCATCTGATTATTAGCCCATTCAATTTTAAGTTTTCCGGCCGCAGCCAGAGCTAAGTTTTTAACATCATAATTCATCAGAGACCCGCCTCCTTTTTGAGTTTTGCAGCCTTATCAGTTTTCTCCCAGGTGAACTCCTTTAAAGCTCTTCCAAAATGACCGTAAGCTGCAGTCTTTCTGTATATTGGTCTTCTTAATTTAAGAAAATCAATAATCTCTCTGGGTTTTAGTTTAAAATTCTTTCTTACTATTTCAGAAAGCTTTTCTTCGCTTATTCTGCCGGTACCAAAAGTGTTTACCAGAACGGACACAGGTGTTGCTCTGCCGATAACATAAGAAAACTGAACTTCACATTCATCAGCAAGTCCCGCTGCCACTATATTTTTTGCCACGTATCTTGCCATATAAGTTGCCGAGCGGTCAACTTTTGTCGGATCTTTACCCGAAAAAGCTCCCCCTCCATGTCTGCCCCGCCCGCCATAGGAGTCAACAATAATTTTTCTTCCGGTTAAACCTGTATCACCGTGAGGACCTCCTATTTCGAAATTACCGGTTTCATTGATAAATATTGCCGATTTTTTCAGTGTTTTAAAATACGCGCCCAGAATAGGCTTTATTACTTTGTTAATTATATCAATTTTGAGTTTTTTCTGGGTTACATCAGGAGAATGCTGGGCGGCAATAACAACTGCGGTAATGGCGACAGGTTTATCGTCTAAATATTCAACTGAGACCTGTGTTTTGCCGTCCGGCCTTAAATATTTCAAAACACCTTTTTTTCTCACTTCAGAAAGCCTGAGAGCAAGTTTCTGGGCTAAAGCAATCGGAAGAGGCATTAATTCTTTGGTTTCTTTTGAAGCATAACCAAACATAATCCCTTGATCCCCTGCCCCACCTGTATCCACGCCCATTGCTATATCAGCAGATTGGCTGTGCAATAAATTATGGAACCTGAACGTGCTTGCCGCAAAACCTATTTTTGGATCCGTATAACCGATATCCTTAACAACTTCTCTGACTAATTTTTCATAGTTCATAATTGCCTTGCTATTATTAGTTATTTCCCCTGCGATAACAACAGTATCCGTTGTAACAAGCGTCTCGCATGCAACCCTGGCATAAGGATCTGTTGAAATATTTGCATCTAAAACCGCATCGGATATTTGATCTGCAACCTTATCGGGGTGTCCTTCCGTTACCGACTCTGAGGTGAAAATATATCTTTTTGACATTTTATTCTTTTCCTCCCTTAAATTTATTTTTAATTATTAGGCAAACAAATCCAACAAGCGCAAAATTTCTTTTGATCCGCCAAGGTTCAATAATCATCCTAAAAAGCCATTCAAGACCAAGTTTTCTAAAAATAACCGGTGCTCGAACTATTTTTCCGGCAATTACATCAAAACTTCCGCCTACACCTATTGTAACCGGCACAGACAAGTCTTTTAAGTTTTCTTTTAACCACTTTTCCTGCGCGGGTTGCCCCAAACCAACAATCAATATATCGGGAGAAGCTCTTTTAATTGTTTTTATAACTTCATTTGAATTTATTATATCAAAATATCCGTTCAAATATCCACAAATATTTACATTTGGAAAGTTTATTTTCAATAAATCATTAGCTCTATTTATTACATCTTCTTTCGCCCCAAGAAGAAACAACTTAAAACCTTTTTCCTCTGATAATTTTGCAAAGAAAGGAACTAAATCAACACCGGGAATGCGAGGGATTTCTTCTCCGGTCAGGTATTTTAAAGCCAAGGCGACTCCGGCACCGTCACATATAACCAATTCTGCCTCTGCTATAAGGGCTCTATAGGCCAAATCTTTCCTGGCCAGCATTACCGTCAAACTTCCAAGCGAAACAAATATTGATGATTTCTTTTCGGCAATTAAATGCAAAGTAATTTGTTTTATTTCTTCCAAGAAAACACTGTCTACTCGAACGTCTAAAATTGAAAGTTTTTTCATGTAAAATTACTCAGACAAAGCGTTTTTAAATTCTTCTATTATTTTTATAGCTGTAGGGTCCTCTTTGTATAAAATTGCCAGATATACGCTGGTAAAATCTCCCAGATATATAAGAGAAAACATTCTTACTAACATACAATTTCCGACAGAGCAAATCTCACTCGACCAATTTGCTCTTTTACTGATCACCTCTTTTGTAAGTTTAAACCTTTTCTTTATCTGAGGCAATTCATATTCATCACGAATAAAAAGCACGGCAAATTTCCTGAGAATTTTTTTAAGCATCCCCCAGCTTACAATTTCATTATGATTCATCTCCGGGATGGTGCATGCAAATGTAATAACCTTTGAGTTCTCTGAAAGTTGACATTTCCATCTGGTGGCTACAGCATCTGTGGAGTCAGCAGAGCCAAATATAATAACCGGCTTGGCAAATAATTTACTCGCCAGCTTTTTAGCAGGATTATCTTCTAATTTAACTTCAGGAGCATAAGTTTTTTTTAGCATTTCCAGTATCTTTAACAATTCTGACAGTTCACCGGTTTTTACTTTTGCAAATCCGAGCTTATACATAATAATAAGTACAGGGAAAAACAAATAGGGCAGAGATGCTCTTGGAGGTTTTTCTCCCGGAACTAAAATTACCGGTATTTTATTTTCTTTTGCAAGGATTTTTAAAGCACCTCCGGATGTAATTACTATTATTTTTGCTTTTTTTGAAAGAGCATCCTTAAACGCAGATATTGTTTCTTCAGTATTTCCTGAATGTGAAACAGCAAAAACAAGAGTATCTTCACCCACCCATTTTGGAACTGTATAATTTCTATTTACAGTTATGGAAACAGATGAATTATCATATAATAGATTCTTAAGAATATCTCCGCCAATCGCAGAGCCACCAAGCCCTGTAAAAAGAACCTTACTTGCATTTTTATAATCAAGAGGTACCTTTGCATCTTTACCAATCCTGATACCGGTCTTAACCATCTCAGGGAAGTTCAACACATTTTCCATCATACTTGACGGATCCAGCTTTTTCATTCCTTTTAAATAATCAAGATCAAACATAGCTTTATTTTCCCCCTTCTTTCAGCCATTTAACTTCTTTTTCCAAACCATAATCAAAAGTAACGCCGGGTGCGTAGCCCAGTAGTTTCTTTGCTTTTGAAATATCAGACCAGGTATGTGAAACATCACCGTTTTGAGCTTTAAAATACTGTGATTTAGCTTTTACTCCTGTAAATCTTTCCAGTTTTTTAATAACTTCCAAAAGATTAATTTTACGCCCTCCTCCCAGATTAATAATCTCTCCTTTGATTTTGCTCTTTGCTGCAAGTATACAGCCGTCAACTATATCGGAAACATATGTAAAATCCCTTGTTGATTTTCCATTAGCAAATACCGGCAAGAAATCTCCGTTCAACATTTTCGTTATGAATATATTAAAACCCATATCAGGTCTTTGTCTCGGACCAAAAACTGTAAAGAACCTCAGGATTATGTAGGGTATTCCAAAATTTGCGCCATAAGAAAATAGCAGCTTTTCCCCTGCAAGTTTTGTAACTCCATAAGGAGAAACAGGATTGGTTTCTGTAGTCTCTTTAACCGGCAGTTCTTTTGTATCACCATAAACCGAGGACGAAGAGGCAAATACCAGTTTTTTTAGTTTTTTGCTGTTTTTCACAGATTCCAGTAAATTTGCAACAGCAAGAATATTATTATCGGTATAAACATTGAAATCCTTTCCCCAGCTTGACCTGACTCCTGCTTGCGCAGCAAGATGGAAAACATAATCGGCGTCACTAAGAATATTTTTAAGATCTAGGTTATTCAGATTACCTTCAATAAAATCGAAATTATTATTTTTCCTTAACTCAATTAAATTGCTTTTCTTGATCTCTTTCGAATAGTAATCGGTAAAACAATCAAGACCCACAACATCAAAACCTTTACCGGTCAATTTCTCACAAAGATGAGAACCTATAAATCCGGCAGCTCCGGTTACAACTGTTTTCATCTTTTCTCCTCGCTGAACTTGATAATTTCAGAAAACTTCATACTTTCTTTGAATAGAAAATATATTCCAAGTATAGTTCCAACCGCAAATGTAAGAAAATTCTGCACTATTGAAAAACCCATGGCTTCCCCGCCGTTTACCCCGTAATAATTCAAAACAAGTACTGATATAAACTGTGTCGGTCCTATTCCGCCCGGTGATGGAGGGAGAGCACATCCAAGAACAACAAGTACCATTAAAAAACTTGCTGAGAAAATAGAAATATAAATATTAAAAGAAATTAAAGCTATCCAGGTGGTAAATCCCATAAGAGCCCATTGAATAACTGATGTAGCAAATATTTTACAGCTATTGTTAAAACTATCAAGGCATTTTAACCCGGCAGCAAAGGAATTGAAAATATTATCCACCTTGGAGGCAAAAGATTTTGAAAAATAACCGATTATTCTTTCGACCACATTTACAAACATATTCGTCTTAAGTTTAAATGCGACTATAAGAACAATAAGGATTATAAATCCGCTCAAGGTAATAAAAAAAGCCGTTTTCCACAGCATAGAAGCATTATTTAAAAACTCTCTTTCTGTGGGAGAAAAAACAAATACTGCAAAGAAACAAAAAAACAGAGCCAGAAAATCAAAAATTCTTTCTACAATTATAGTTCCAAAAGTCAGGCTTATCCCGGTATTTTCTTTTCTTCCTAAAATAAAAGCCCGGGATACTTCTCCTATCTTTGCCGGTACAAGATTGTTTACCATAACTCCTATCATTATCCCCGAAAACAAACTTTTAAAGGAAGGCACAGGATTAGGTCTGAATATCAGTCCCCATCGGTAAGCCCTGATAACAAAATATAATACAGTTAGAGCTATTATAGGAAATATATAAACCGGATTGAATATTTTAAGACCGTCAATTACATCCGTTAATTTTACCTTATAAAAAGCAAGAACTAAAAACCCAATAACCAGAATAAAACCAAATATGTTTACATATTTTTTCATAGTTTTTTCAAATAACTTTTTAATTTCGAACCAATTTCTTTATCTCTCAAAGCATATTCAATAGAAGCTTCCATATATCCCAACTTATCCCCGGTATCATACCTCTTTCCGTTGAACTTGACCGCATAAACCGGTTGTGTTTTTAGAAGAGTTTTTATGGCATCGGTCAATTGGATTTCCCCTCCCTTTCCTTTTTGAACTTTTGAAAGGATATCGAATATTTCAGGAACTAATATATATCTGCCGACAACTCCAAGGTTAGACGGAGCATCCGAAGAATTTGGTTTTTCCACAATGTCTTCAACTTTGAAAACTGTTTCAGAGATCTTAACAGGTTTGATCACTCCGTAATGCGAAATCTTATCCGGAGAAACTTCTTCTACCGCTAAAATAGCGCAGTTATACTTATTATAAACATTTATCAGCTGTTTTATTGCGGGTGTTTTCGAATAAATAAGATCATCGGCAAGAAATACGGCAAAAGGTTCATGTTGAAGATAACTTTTAGCACAGCTTATAGCATGCCCCAACCCTAAAGGCTCTTTTTGTCTTACATAATAAATATCCGCCAGTTCCGCAATACGTTCGACATTATTCAGCAGCTGATATTGCTTTCTTTCCTTAAGATAATGTTCAAGCTCAAAGGATTTATCGAAATGGTTTTCAATTGCCTGCTTTCCCCGGCCTGTAACTAAAACAATGTCCTCAATGTCAGAGGAGAGAGCTTCTTCAATAATGTACTGAATAGCCGGTCTGTCAAAAATCGGTAACATTTCTTTAGGTTGAGCTTTAGTCGCAGGTAAGAACCGGGTACCCAGCCCAGCACAGGGTATAACGGCTTTTTTTATGTCAAGCCCCATTTCTGTACTCCTCTTTTTTAATTTTGATATCTTTTTTTATATTATCGAGAATACCATTTATAAATTTCCCCGCTTCCGGACCTGAAAAAGATTTTGCAATCTCAATAGCTTCATTTATTGTTACAGGCACCGGAATATCATCTCGAAAAAGTAGTTCATAAGCCGCAAACCGGAGGATGTTCTTATCTACATTTGCAAGCCGGTCGAAATCCCAGTTCTTAATCCGGTTCTTTATTGCATCATCAATTTCTTTTAGATTTTCTATAGTTCCTTTTACTAATTCAAACGCAAATGCTTTTACTTTTGGTTCTTCATCAAGTTCTTCCAGAAAATCTTTTTTCAAATCAATATACTCAAGCTTTCCCAGGTCTGCAGAAAAAAGCATCTGAAGCGCAATTACCCTGGACTTACGCCGTTCTCCCATATTTCCCTTTTATTTAAATTGTTTGTCAGATTTTTTCGTAAAGATTAGCCATTTCAATAGCAGCTAAAGCAGCATCAGCACCTTTGTTTCCTGACTTAGTCCCTGCACGCTCTATTGCCTGCTCAATAGACTCCGTTGTCAAGATACCAAAGATCACGGGAATACCTGATTCCATAGAGGCCATTGCTACTCCTTTTGCCGCTTCAGACGCAACATAATCAAAGTGAGGCGTATTTCCCTTTATTATAGCACCTACACAAATAATTGCATCATATTTTTTTGATTTTGCTGCCTTAATTGCGACAGCAGGAATCTCAAAAGAACCAGGCACTTTAATAACGTCCATATCCTTTTCTTCTACATCGTGACGTTTTAAGGTGTCCAGTGCGCCCGACACCAGCTTGTCCGTGATGAAACTGTTGAATCTGCCTGCTATGATAGCAAACTTTTTACCCTTTGCTATCATATTTCCTTCAATTACTTTACCCATTTTATTACCCTCCTATACACTCTTTAGAATATGTCCCATTTTCTTTTTCTTGGTTTTATAATATTTAAGATTAAACTTGTTTGGTTTGATCTCCAGCGGTATTCTACCTTTTATCTCCAAACCATAACCTTCAAGTCCGATTACTTTTCTGGGATTATTTGTAAGAAGCTTTATGCTCTTTAATCCAAGATCAGAAAGAATCATAGCTCCAACTCCATAATCCCGGAGATCCGGTTTAAATCCAAGCTCTACATTTGCCTGCACAGTATCATAACCCTTATCTTGAAGCGAGTATGCTTTCAGTTTATTGATTAAACCTATACCGCGTCCTTCCTGCCGCATATACAATAATACTCCTGACTTACTTTCTGCTATTATTCCCATAGATCTGTCGAGCTGTTCTCCGCAATCACACCTGTAGCTGCCCAGGATATCTCCGGTTAAACATTCCGAATGAACTCTTACTAGTACATCTTTTTTCCCCGTAATATCTCCAAGTACCAAAGCAATTGGGAAATCTCCGTCTATAAGATTCTCATAAGCTATAACCCGCCATACACCATATTTATTTGGAATAGTTGTTTCTACCGATCTTTTAACCAATAGCTCCGTCTGCCTTCGGTGTTTAATCAAGTCAGCTACCGTTATTATCTTTATACCAAAACGTTTTGAGAATTTTTGCAAATCAGGAAGCCTTGCCATAGAGCCGTCTTCTTTCATTATCTCACAAATAACTCCTGCAGGATAAAGTCCGGAAAGAAGCGCAAGATCTACGGAGGCCTCTGTCTGTCCTGCTCTTTTAAGAACTCCACCATCTTTATACCTTAAAGGGAAAATATGTCCCGGTCTGGCCAGATCCGAAGGCTTAGTTTTTTTATTTATTGCCGCGAGAATCGTCCTGGCTCTGTCAAAAGCTGAAATACCTGTAGTAGCACCTTTTTTTACATCAATAGAAACAGAAAACGCCGTATGAAAACTTGAAGTATTACTGTTTACCATATCAGGAATATTCAATTCGTCCAGCCTCTTAGAAAGCAGAGGAAGACATATTAAACCCCTTCCATGTTTCGCCATAAAGTTAATCTTTGCCGGAGTTGTTTTTTCGGCGGCTAAAACCAAGTCCCCTTCGTTTTCTCTATCTTCATCATCGATGACAATAAGCATCTTGCCTGTTTTATAATCTTTTATCGCTTCAGGAATACTGCTAATACCCGTTTTCATTTAAAAACTCCTTTGTAATTTCTTTTTTACTGCCGGACTGCATCTTTTCAATATATTTGCCTATAATATCAACTTCAATATTTACTTCGTTCCCTATTTTTTTATATTTCAAAATAGTTATCTCAAATGTGTGAGGGATAATATTTAAAATAAAAGTATTATTTTTGCATTCGGTAACAGTTAAACTTACCCCGTCAACAGCAATTGATCCTTTATCTACAATATATTTCGTATATTTTTCAGGCACTTCAACAGCCAGGCGCCAGGATCCCTCACCTTTCTTTAATGACCTTATTATCCCGACAGCGTCAACATGCCCCATAACAATATGACCGTCCAATCTACTGTCGGCTTTTAAAGGTCTCTCTAAATTGACATTATCACCCGTCTTAAGCTTTTTTAAATTACTTCGAAGTAATGTTTCTTTCGTTGCCTCTGCCGTAAAATCTGATTTATTAATCTTGACCGCAGTAAGACACACACCGTTTACTGAGATACTGGAGCCGATTTTCATACCTTCCAGTATTTTTCCGGCTAAAATATCGATCAACAAGTTGTCCCCGTCGGTCTTAACACCTCTTATTTCCCCAATTTCTTCAATTATCCCTGTAAACATTAATTAATACACCCCTCGACAAGTATGTCACCATTAAACCCGGAAAAAACCGGTTGATATATTTTTATTGCATCTTTGACCCTCTTAAATCCCATGGAGCCGATGATGTTTATTGCGTCACCACCCAGTATTTTCGGTGAAATGAACCACATTATCTTATCAACAACATTTTCTTTTAAAGCTGCAGTTAGTAAGGTCGGCCCCCCTTCAAGCATTACAGAAGCTACCCCGAATACAGGTAAAGATGAAAGCACACTTTTTAAATTCAAGGTACCATTTTTTCCGGGAACAGAAATAACTCTGATCTTTTTTGCAACAAGTTTATCAACCTTATTTTTATCCGCTTTTGTATTCACAAAAACAAGGACATTCGCCTTCTCTATAAGTACTTTTGCCTTTAAACTTATCTCACACATCGGATCTATTATTATTTTTACAGGATTACGCCCTTTCACCATTCTAACATCAAGTTTCGGATCATCTTTCTTGATCGTTCCTATCCCAACCATCACCGAATCAAGCTTTGACCTTTTGTAGTGAACAAGAGTTCTACTACTCTCATTAGATATCCATTTAGAATCTCCTGTGTAAGCTGCAACTTTTCCGTCAAGTGTAATTGCCATTTTGGAAACGACCAGTGGAAGTCCGGTCTTTACGATCTTAATAAATGGCTCGTTAATGCTTTTTGCAAGCTCACTCAAGAGTCCAACTTCAACAATCGTCCCATGTTTTTTTAACAATGCAATTGACCTGCCTGAAACTTCAGGGTTAGGATCTCTCATGGCAATAATACATTTTTTAATTCCTGCCGAAATTACTTTTTCAACACAAGGAACTGTTTTTTTCCCGGAAAAAGGAAAACACGGTTCCATGTTAACATACAAGGTCGCTCCTTTAGCCGCTTTACCCGCCTTTTTTAGCGCATTTATTTCCGCATGAGGACCGCCAAATACTTTATGAAAGCCTTCACCTATTATCTTATTGTTTTTAACAATTACACACCCGACAATGGGATTGGTCTTTGTTAACCCTTGTCCGAGGAGAGCAAGGGTAATTGCTCTCTGCATGTACTTTAAATCTGCATTATACTTTTTCATTTTGGCTTTCCTTGCTGTCTGCCGTCCATAAAAGTCCGTAATCGTCTATAAGGTCTGTAACGTCTCACATTAATGTGCTTTTATTTAATTAATTAGCTCATTATTGTACACTTTAATCACTGTTATCACATTTCCTGATGTTTCTCCTGAAAATAAAAAAACCTTGCAAACAGGGCAAGGTTTTTAATAAAACAACACCACCTTCTTCCATCCAGACTTAGCCCTGAACCCGAGTATTTCTAGTGGTTCATGGATTTTACTGTCGGCCCCGGAATATAACCGGATCAGTCAGGCACTTACTTCATAAAGAAGCAACTTAGTTAACACCTGCTTATCCCTGAGCTACTTAAACAACCCTAGGAATTTGCATCCTTTAAAGTAAGTGCCTGAGTCGCGGGCTTGCCGGAATTTCTCCAGCTTACCGCCGGTCGGGAATCTCACCCAGCCCTGAAGCTAATTGATTATAACAAACGATTACGCTGCCGTCAATACCAATGTTTCACTCACAAGTAAACTTAATGTCGCGCTTAACTCGAGGCTGAACGCGATTTCCAGCGCAAGTAATTATAGATGCGGTTAATAATTCTAGTTGTGGCTTTTTCTTCAGCTTTTCTCTTTTTTACAGAGCCATCTTTAGGATCTTCCGCATTTGCTGTTTTTATTTTGGCCTTGCCGGGACTTTTATATATTCACTGTCTTTTATTTCTGCCGGTGTCTTTTCAACAGACTGAATTTTTTGCTTTTTATCATCCTTAATTTCTTTGTTTGGCTCTTTAGCTTCACCTTCATTTCTTACGTCCTCCCGCCCATATTTCTCTATCTTTTTCTTCTCCGCCTGATGTGGACTCCGTTTCACTTCGCATTTTTACTCCTTAAGCCATGCAAGCGCTTCTTCTTTTGTTTTAAAAAAACGCACACCTTTCTTATTTGTAAGACCTATACCAAATGAGGCGAGTATTCTTGCAACCGGGTGTAGCCCGAAAAGAGCAAGTTTTTCAATTCTTTCATTTTCAGTAAGTTCCTTCCATATTTTTCTTGCTTGCACTGACGACTTTCCTGATTTATTAAGATCTATAAGCTGCTTCAAATTTCCTTTAGCCATATTTAGCAGCTTAAGAAACGCTTTCTTATTTGCAATTGCTGTTTCATCATCGAACTCTCCAACGGATGTAATATATAGTATATTATCCTCATCAAGATAAAACCTGCTTTCACCTACCCATATTTCTCTCTCACCCACTTGTCTTACTTCTGATTTTTCTTTCATCTTTTTATCCCCTTAACTTCTTAAGCCATGCAAGCGCTTCTTCATTTGTTTTGAAAAAACGCATTTTTTGTTTTTGAGATATTAATAGCAAAAGATGCAATTACTCTTGCCACTGGATGCAAGAGTTATAATCAAAAGATGTGTATGAAGTAAAACAGCGACGTATCCTGTATAATAAGTTTTACGAGAACAAAATTATAAGGAGGAACGTCGCTATGA
>Ga0156663_177_pt1 | contig 23167 bp, 20 predicted proteins | sample RifOxyC2_FD_111993 | JGI IMG/M metagenome (GOLD analysis project Ga0156663, IMG submission 111993) | Candidatus Firestonebacteria bacterium RIFOXYC2_FULL_39_67 | reverse complement strand
TTCTCCACTTCTATGCCTTCTTGTATTTCTATACCTTTGATATTTGCAAGTTCGGCTTTGACCGCCTTATACTCTTCTAATTTTATTTGAGCGGATTTAACAGGCTGGTTTTCTGCAAGCTTAGGCAAAGGAAAGGAAACAAATTGTTTTTCGGTTTTTGCAAGCTCTTTATTTGCGTAACCATTAAGCACACCGGAAACTATAAGAGAAACCACACCTGCCGCCATAAGAAAATTACCGGTCCCGCCATTATTCTCTTTATTATTCGCCCCGACAAAGCTAAGACCGATCACGCCCAGCCCTAAAATATTAAAGTTACCGGAGTCCCTGGAATACGCAAGCCCCTGCGAATCCTTTTTAACCTCTTTTTTTGCAGGTTCTTCAGAGTAAAGCCCGGCACAGATAAAAACAAATACTAAAAATACCGCGAGAAACTTCTTCAAGTAAACATTTTTATGTCTGCAGACTAGAATCTCAGGCACATTAATAACCCCAGATAGCCTCTTTTTATATCATAGAGGCCGTTTTCATTTTTAATAAATGAACCATCATAAAATCCGTCTTTGACAGAATAATGCGGTTGACTATACATATCAACAGGCACACCAAAAAACTTAAACTCTATACTTTTATTAACGATAATACTGCCTGAAACTATTAAACCCATGTGACCATTAAAGGAAGCATCAGAAAAATAACCTATACTCCCTTTTAAACCCAGCTCCTCAGCTACATCAACAAACAAGCCGGCCTCAAGAGCCAGAACAGGGAAATAAACATTCAAGCCAATATAGCTTAAGGTAAGAACCGCAATACTGTTCACCTGGTATTCATAATAGACATGCAGTACCGGGACAGTAAAAGTGTAATCAGAAACAATGTAATTATCAGTCGTGAGACCGAAACCAAAGCCAAAATGATCATCTGCGGATAGCTTTAAGGAAAAGAACATTAATACTACAAGTAAACTGAGTATAAATCGAACAGTTTTGAGCATTGACACCCTTTGATTTCCCATATCATAATTATAACAAGATATCGGAAATTGTCAAGGCAAAACCCGAAACGGGTTTTACGAGGCATGGAGGTGCGGATGCTCAGATGCGCGGCAAGAACTATAAAAAGTCTTAAATGAGAGTTGAGCGAAGTCTAAATATTTAACAATAAACCTTCGCAAAATCTTGTTCTTCACCCGCCTCTGGAGGGCTCCGAGGCGAAAGTACGGCAGGAGACGAAGCTATATTAGAGAGTACTTTTTTATAAGCTCTTTAGACATTCTAGTTTCATCAGGGGTTAATTCATCTTCTGTCAGTGTCACAGCGTAGGTTTTTTCAAATTCACCGGTTAAACGCATGGCGACTTCATGCTTTTCAAGGTTTTTTCCGGTTATTTCATCCAGGCTGGTTACATTTCCTCTGAACTCCTGCTTTGCTTTTTCAATATTGCAGTCTAATTTTAGGACAGAGAACATTGCATCCAGCTCGTCAAGATTTAAAAGTATAGACCCGTGCTGTAAAAAAAGATTTTTACTTCTTCTTTGCGCGCTTCCTGCCAGTTTTTTTCCTTTTTTCACAACATCATATTTAGAAGGCCTGGCAAAACAGTAAAAATCCTTTGCCCTCGGTCTTGACGTTCCACGATAATTTACTTCAGCCCCGCATTTCCATATTCCGTTAATTATAAAATCTTCCAAATGCCGGTAAGATTCATCAACATTTAACGGGACAAGAGGATTTGGCAGGGTTGTGGTTATGGAATAAGTAATCTCACCATGATGGTAAATAGCGCCGCCTCCGGTAATTCTTCTGGTTATATCTATTCCACGGGCTTTGCAGAGGGCAATGTTTAAGATATTTTCTTTTTCCTGAAAATAGCCGAGAGAAATACAGGCGGGTTCCCAAAAATATATTCGAAGTGTACCGGCATACCCCGATTTTTCACTTAAACTAAAAAGAGCTTCGTCTATTGCCATATTTTCCGGCCCGGAAAGAGCGCCGGAAATAATTAACCGCCACTTAGCGTTTTTTTTCATATTTCAAGACAGGATTTCTTGCCGCAGTAACTTCATCAAGACGCTTTACGGGAGTATCGAGGGGTGCATTTTTTACCGTCTCAGGAGTTTCCTGTATTTCCTGTTTTATCCTGATAAGTGTCTCTACAAAAAGGTCAAGTGTTTCTTTGTCTTCCGTTTCTGTCGGCTCTATCATAAAGGCCTCATCCACAATAAGCGGAAAGTAAATTGTCGGCGGATGATACCCGTAATCTAAAAGCCGCTTTGCAATATCCAGAGCTCTTATTCCGCTTTCTTTAAATGTATTAATAGAAAGTACAAATTCATGTTTGCAAATCCTGTCATACGGCAGGTTATAATGTTTTTTAAGAAGCTCTTTCATGTAATTGGCGTTTAGTACTGCCATCTCGCTTACTTTACGGATTCCTTCACAGCCGATCATCCTGAGATAGGCATAAGCCCGGAGCATTACCGCGAAATTCCCATAGAAAGCTTTAACTTTGCCGATAGATTTTGGCAGATTACTGTCCAAAGAATATGTTTCGCCGTTCTTCCTGACCACAGGCACCGGCAGGAAATCCGCTAAAAAAGCTTTAACACCCACAGGTCCTGAGCCCGGACCGCCGCCGCCATGAGGGGTCGCAAAAGTCTTATGGAGATTAAAATGCATGATATCAACCCCAAAATCTCCGGGACGGGTAACTCCCATTATTGCGTTAAAATTAGCCCCGTCCATATACATAAGAGCACCGGAGGCATGGACCAGCTTTGCTATCTCTTCAATATTCTTTTCAAATAATCCGAGCGTATTCGGATTGGTTACCATAAATACGGCCGTGTCTTCATTTAAGTGTGCTTTTAGATCTTCCATATCCATATTACCGTCTTTGGATCTGACCGTAACAACATGATAACCCGCAATATGAGCGCTTGACGGGTTAGTCCCGTGCGAGGTGTCCGGCACAATTACCCTGGTCGGAGTTCTCCCTTTGCTGTTATGGTAAGCCCTGGCAATTAAAAGACCCGTAAATTCCCCGTGCGCTCCGGCAGCCGGCTGCAAAGTAACCGCATCCATACCGGAAACTTCTTTTAACATATCTTCGAGCTCATACATTACTTTCAAAGCGCCCTGAACATCCTCTTCACTTTGAAGCGGGTGAAGTTTCGCAAAACCGGGCAGCGCGGCTATATCTTCATTTACCTTGGGATTGTATTTCATAGTACAGGACCCAAGCGGATAGAAATTACCGTCCACCCCGATATTCCTCTTTGAAAGGTTTGTATAATGCCGGACAATCTGCAATTCCGATACTTCCGGCAAATTTGTCAGGTTACGGCGCAGGTACTTCTCCGGAATACCGGTTTGACATTTTGCGCATTCAGGCAAAGTGTACGCTTTACGGCCATCTTTTGTCTTTTCGAATATGAGTTCCATTATTTAACCCTGCTCAGGACTTCTGCCAGCTGTTCTATCTCTTCTTTTGTCCTTTTTTCCGTAACACAGACTAAAAGGTTGTTTTTCAACTCCGGATAATATTTACCAAGATCCAGAAGATTTAATATCTTATTAAAAAGCAGGGCTTTATTAACTGCTTCAGCGCTTTGGTTAGTTTCTATTACAAATTCCTTAAAAAAAGGCGCAGAAAATTTCAGCCTAAAATTTGGATTTTTCGTAATAAGACCGGCTGCATAATGCGCATTTGAAGCACAACTTTTTGCTACTTCCCTTATTCCTTCGCGGCCCATCCACGCAAGGTATATGGTTGCCGAGGTGGCACAAAGCGCTTCGTTGGAGCATATATTTGAAGTGGCTTTTTCACGTCTGATATGCTGTTCTCTGGTCTGGAGCGTCAGTGTAAACGCCCTTTTCCCGCCTTTATCCGTCGTTTCACCTATTATTCTGCCCGGCAATCTTCTGACAAATTCTTTTTTAGCGGCAAAAAAGCCAAGCAGTGGTCCGCCAAAATTCATATCATTTCCCAACCCCTGTCCTTCTCCCACGACTATATCCGCGTTGTAATCTCCGGGAGGAACGACAAGACCAAAAGACACCGGGTCTACAGAAACAATAAACAAAGCCCCTATGGCATGGGTAAGTTTTTCTATTTCGAAAACATCTTCCAGACAACCGAAGAAATTCGGCTGCTGCACAAGGACGCACGCAGTTTCCTCCGTACACATTTCTTTCAGGATATTAAGATCGGCAACACCGTCAAAAAGAGGAACCGTTTCCACGGTTATCCCTGAATTTTTTGTATAAGTTCTTATCACTTCTATCGTTTCCGGAGAAAGTGCACCCGCAATTAAAACTTTCTTCCTGCCATTTGTGTTAAAAGCCATTAGCGCCGCTTCCGCAAGAGCCGTAGCTCCGTCATACATGGAAGCATTGCTGACATCCATTTTTGTAAGTTCACAGATCATAGTCTGGTATTCAAAATAAATCTGAAGTAATCCCTGGGAGATCTCTGCCTGGTAAGGGGTATAGGAAGTATAGAACTCAGACCTGCCGGCAAGATGTTTTACCACAGAGGGAATATAATGATCATATATTCCGCCGCCAAGAAAATTCACATACTCGTCTGCATTTTTATTTTTTAACGAGAGCAGAGATAACTCTTTTCTTAATTCTGATTCTGACACCTTTTTGGGAAGCTTTATTTGGCCTTTATATCTTATTGCTTCCGGAATATCCGAAAACAGTTTTTCAAGAGAAGACACACCCGACACTTCCAGCATCCGTCTTATATCTTCATCGGTATGCGGCAGGTAAGGAATATTCATTAATGATGACCTTCAGATTCAATGTACTTTTGATAGTCAGAGCTATTCATAAGTTTTTCCAATTCAGCAGGGTTTGAAAGTTCTACTTTTACCATCCAACCTTCAGCGTAAGGGCTTTTTGATACTGCTTCCGGAGAAGAGTTTATCACTTCGTTTACCGCAGTTACTTTACCTGAAGCAGGCGCAATTAATTCAAACACTGCCTTAACTGATTCAAGAGAACCAAAAGGAGAACCGGCTCTAAGCTCCTGCCCTATCTTTGGGAGTTCTACATATACAATATCCTTAACCTGATCCACAGCGTACTGCGAGACACCAAAAACAGCTGAGTTTCCCTCTGCTTTAACATATTCATGGCTCTTTGTATATTTTAACTCTTCAGGAAACATACGAACCCTCCATTATGAGGTTTTACTGATTTTATCAAATCCGGGACAAAGTAAAAGGGGAACAAAATAGAATACTATTCCGTTCCCTTTTTATTAAATTCTTTAAAACATTAACAGCAAAATATTGTTTTACCAATCTAGGATTTTTTACCATCAAGGATATCTTCAACCATTTTGAAAAATCTTGTCAAGTCAAAGGGTTTTTCAAGAAACCCGTCAACTTCGTAATTTTTATCAGCTAAAAATACATTTTTTGCATCAGCTTTCGCAGTCTGAACAAGGATAAACATTTTTTTTGTTTTAGGATCCTTTTTCAATTCCTGATGTACGGCAAACCCATCCATCTTTGGCATCATTATATCCAGAATTACCATATCAGGATTTTCCTGCTTTGCCTTTTTGAGTGTTTCTTCTCCATCAAAAGCAAAAGAAACAGTATGCCCTTTTTTCTTTAAGGCCTCACCAATTATGTAGGAAATATCTACTTCATCTTCCGCAATCAGTATTTTAGCCAAAATAACCTCTTGTTCGTAATTATATATCAGTATTTTACACCATGTATATCTTTAGCGCAAGTTAAATAATAATATTTTTACTGTAATACCTCAGTTTTTCTACAGCTGCGCTTCCTTCTTCCGCCTAGGCGGATTTCGCAAAGGATTAATGGTTGGATATCTATACCTTTGCTCAACTTCCCTTACTTCTTTTCCTTCTCTTTCTTCACTTCCTGTCCTTGCTGTACTTACTATTTCTTGCTTCCCCGTTTTGTCAAAGGAATACCTTTCTGACAAAGCGGACATTTTTCCGACTGATAGTTCTCTACTTTCAGGGTCAACAAAGCTTCTTTCCTTACTCCAAAATCAATCTTGCCTCCACTTCTATCGGCAAGAAGTCCGACACCCGTAATCTCTCCGCCAAACGGTTTCAAAGCTTCAATAACTTCCATAACGGAACCGCCCGTTGTTATAATATCTTCAACAATAAGCACTTTTTCTCCGGGATTTATTTTAAAACCCCTTCTTAAAGTCATCTTACCTTCTTCTCTTTCCGTAAATATACCTCTAACCCCGAGGCACTTCGCAACCTCATAGGCCAGTATAACTCCGCCTGTAACCGGACCCACGACAACATTTATATTATCATTTTTAAACCTCTCGGCAATATCTCTGCAAAGGATCTCGGTATACTTTGGCCACTGCAAAACCTGAAATTTCTCCAGGTACTGTCCCGAATGCAGCCCGCTGGTCAATTTAAAATGCCCTTCAAGTAAAGCTCCTGACTTTTTGAAAATCTCTAAAACCTGTTCATTTGACAGCATATAGCCTCCATCTTTCTAATTCTTCTCTATACATATTAGCATAGGGCTTTAATATAATACACCTGAAATAATAACGCTTTCCCTGTGACTTTCGCTGATGAAGAGTTTTGTATTTTATAAAACACAGACGCTGGATCCCGTATCCTGGTACGGGATGACAGAATAATTGCATTATTCGGTCATCCGCCTAGGTGGATTTCGCGAAGAATTATGGTCTTATATTTAGACTTCGCTCAACTTTTTACTTTTATCGACTATTATATACTTCATTGATTTTAGACTTTACAAACATTAAAAACCTTACAAACTTTATAAACTGTTATGACGGACCGACTGTAAGGAGTTTCATCCGTTGTTTCACAAACAGTTTTTCCGCAAACCCCATCAAATCTTCTTTTTTGACCTTTTCTATCTCTTCCATTATGCCGTCCAGGTCCAAGAACTTGTCGTTGTAGTATTCCTGTTTTAATAACCGGCTCATTCTGTTTACGGAGCTTTCAAGACTTAGAATATAGCCGCTCTTTACCTGCTGCTTAACTCTTTCCAGTTCTTTATCTGTGATATTCAACTTTATTTTATCCAGTTCGGCGCTTATTACTTTTATAAGTTCGGGAAGCTTTTCCTTATCTGTGGCGGCATAGACAAAAAATACTCCGCTGTCCGTGTGGGATTCGGTCAAAGAACTGATAGCATAGCAAAGACCTCTTTTTTCTCTCACTTCCTGAAAAAGGTGGGAGCTCATAGAACCGCCGAGAATCTCGTTCATCACCAGAAGTTTATATCTGTCCTCGTGCTTAAAAGCAAGTCCTTCGGTCCCGAGACAAATATGCACCTGCTCAAGTTTTCTTTCGATGTTCTCGGCCTCAAATACAAAACCGGGAGGTTCAAGTTCAGGCAAAAATCCGCCTTTCTGCCAGCCGCAAAAATATTTTTCAACCAAAGCGTAAAATTCATCCTGTTTAATATTCCCCGAGGCAGCCATAATTGTATTTTGAGGGGCAAAGAATTTATGATAATACGCCGTAGTATTTTTTTGATCAAAGGAGTTAACCGTGTTTTCAAAGCCCAGGATAGGTTTACCCAGAGAATGCCCGCCGTAAATACCTTTTAAAAACGCATCAAAAGTAAATTCATCGGGAGTGTCCAGATACATTTTTATTTCTTCCAGTACAACACCTTTTTCTCTTATAATTTCTTTATCAAGGAAATCAGGTTTTAAAAGCATTTCTGAGAGGAGTTTCATCACTTCGGGAAGTTTATCATCCACCATCTTGACATAAAAGCAGGTATACTCTTTGGCTGTAAAAGCATCAATTGAGGCGCCCAGCATATCAAACCCTTCGGCGATCTGAAAAGCAGAGAGCTGCTCATTTCCTTTAAACAACATATGTTCAAGAAAATGGGAAATCCCCTCCAAGCCCGGAGTTTCAAAGCGAGAACCCGACTTTACGAGGATACCAAAAGAAACCGACCTGACATGCGCCATCTCTTCAGACAACACAGTCAGGCCGTTTTTAAATGTTTTTTGTGAATGCATTAACTTCGTTTATTTACCTTGTTCCGTCATCAAGGCCTTTTTCGAAAGTTTAATCTTGCCGGTCTTTTCGTCGATGCCAATAACCTTAACAGTCATCGTATCGCCTTCTCTGCAGACGTCTTCCACTCTCTTCACCCTGTTAATATCGAGTTCGGAAATATGAACTAAACCGTCCTGACCGGGGAAGATCTCAACAAACGCGCCGAACTCGGCAACTTTCTTTACTTTGCCGGTGTACGTCGCGCCCATCTCAGCTTCTCTGGCTATCTCTTTAATCCTGTTAACCGCAGCTTCAAGCGCCGCGCTATCTGCGGAAGCAATATGCACTGTTCCGTCATCATCAATATTTATACTCGCTCCGGTTTCTTCGACGATCTTCTTGATCATCTTGCCGGACGGTCCGATGATTATCTTAATCTTGTCCTGGTGAACCTTGATAGTCACAATTCTCGGCGCAAAAGTGGAGAGTTCTGCTCTCGGAGCACTTATCGCGGCCGTTATTTTATCAAGAATAAGCATTCTTGCTTCTTTCGCCTGGCTCAGGGTCTTCTCTATTATCTCATCCGAGATACCTTCGACTTTCATGTCGAGCTGTATCGCAGTGATACCTTTTGCAGTTCCGGCAACTTTGAAATCCATATCGCCAAAATGATCTTCAATACCCGCTATATCGGTGATTGTTACCCAGCCGTTTGTTTCCTTAATGAGCCCGATGGAGATACCCGCAACCGGGGAGATTATCGGTACACCGGCATCCATAAGCGACAGAGTTGCGCCGCAGACGGAAGCCATGGAGGATGAACCGTTGGATTCGATAATATCGGAAACCAGATTGATAACATATGGGAACTTTTCCTGGCTCGGGATCACCGGGGCAATTGCTTTTTCGGCAAGCGCGCCGTGACCTACTTCACGTCTTCCGACACCGCGGATTGGTTTGGCTTCACCGGTCGCGAACGGAGGAAAATTATAATGAAGCATGTATTTCTTTTCTGCTTCACCGGAAAGATCATCCAGATACTGAATGTCATCCTTGGTACCGAGCGTGGTAACAACAAGCGCCTGGGTCTGACCTCTTGTAAAGATGGCCGAACCATGGGTGCGGGGAAGGTATCCGACTTCACAGGTGATAGGACGGATATCCGTCATGCCCCTGCCGTCGGGCCTTACTTTGTTACCGAGTATTTCCTTGCGGAGATTTTCGGACTCCAGAGTATCCAGGTAGCCGTTGATCTCGTTCTTTGCTTCAGGGAATTTTAAGAGAAGGGCTGCTTTCACTTCTTCTCTTATTTTTTTAACCGCTGCCGCTCTCTGTTTTTTGTCCCCGCTTTTTTCCACGGAGGCAAGTTTTTCACCGGCTAATTCCTTAACCTGCTTTTCCAGATCAGCGGTTACCGTTCTGTATGTAAAAGTTTTATTTGGTTTTACCACTTTTGACACCATCTCTTCCTGCATCGCAATTATCTCATCCGCGGTCTTTCTGCCGAACTTGACAGCTTCAAGCACTTCTGCTTCGGTCACTTCTTTACTGCCGCACTCGATCATGATAACACCGGCTTTCATATAAACAACCAGGAGTTCCATCGAGCTGCTCTTTAAGTCGGTCATCGTAGGGAAAATAACCATATTACCGGCAATCTTGCCTATTTTGACGGGAGCTACGGGTCCGTGATAAGGAATGTTCGCATTAAGTGTAGCTGTGGATGAACCGATAAGCGCGAGCACATCGGCTTCGTTCTCGGTATCATAAGAAAGAACGGTATTTATAATCTGAACTTCATTTAACAGGTTAGAGGGAAATAAAGGCCTCATGGATCTGTCTGTGATCCTGGCGTTAAGCGTTTCTAACTCCCTGGGTCTTCCTTCTCTTTTGAAGAAACCGCCGGGAATTTTACCTGCTGCGTAAAACCTTTCTCTGTACTCCACCGTAAGAGGAAAATAATCCAACCCTTCCCTTACCGTATCCGACGAACATACCGTCGAAAGCACCAACGTATCTCCATACCTCACGGTACACGAACCTTCCGCCAATTTGGCGATCTTACCCGTAGTGATAGTGAGCTCTCTGCCCGCTATCGTCTTCTTTACTGATATTTCCATTTTGCTGTCCTTAGTTTTTGAACATCTCATTGCACAAAAACATATTTGTTCCAGGAGTTACTTCACGCCCCAATGGCGCTTTCACTTGTAACTTCCGTGTTTCCTATATTTTTTCAATCAGGAATATTAATTTGAAAAAGATTCCACATCCGCCAGTAATATTGGGCGGATCTTTTGAAGAGATTACAAAGCTTTTGGATTCCACTGATCTGCACTAAATCCTAATCAGCTCTCGTGAAATATTTTTTATACTTTCCTATACTTTAAAAAATTACTTGCGGAGTTCTAAACTCTCGATGACTTTTTTGTACTTCTCGAAATCCGTTCTCTTGATATAGTCAAGAAGGCTTCTTCTTTTTCCCACAAGTATCAAAAGGCCCCTTCTGCTGCTGTGGTCTTTTTTGTGGATCTTCAGATGCTCCGTCAGATAATTTATCCTGCCGGTGAGCAATGCCACCTGAACCTCTGAAGAGCCGGTGTCCTTCTCGTGCTTCCTGTACTTACTTATCAAACCTGTTTTCACTTCTTTGTTCAACATCTTATGTTTCCTCCTTTGTTCGCGCGGCAACCAGTGAATCCCTTAACGGGATAAACCAGTATCCTCCGCGTAAGAGCGGCCTCTCCCTTACAACCAGTAGTTGGGCGGCTCGCTGGTAATTGTAATATTATGCGGGTGATTTTCCTGCAAACCTGCGGATGTTATCCTGATGAATTTTGCTTTTGCCTGAAGCTCCTTGATCGAACCGGTACCGCAGTAGCCCATACCGCTTCTTAATCCTCCGATCAATTGAAGAACACTATTGGAGATAGATCCCCTGTAGGGAACTCTGCCTTCAACACCTTCCGGAACCAGTTTTTGATTTTCCACGTTATCCTGAAAATATCTGTCTTTACTGCCTTTTTTCATAGCCGCAAGAGAACCCATCCCGTGATACATTTTAAATCTCCGGCCTTCCAGGAAGACCGTTTCCCCCGGGGCTTCATCCGTACCTGCAAAAAGATTACCGATCATAACACTTGAAGCTCCTGCTGCCAGTGCTTTTGGAATATCTCCGGAATACTTTATACCGCCGTCGGCTATTACAGGAACTTTGTATTTTTTTGCAATCTCACTGCATTCATAAACCGCAGTTATTTGAGGAACGCCTATTCCGGCGATTACTCTGGTAGTACATATAGAACCTGGACCCATCCCAACCTTTATTCCGTCAACCCCCAGTTTGCAAAGGTCTTTTGCCGCTTCCGCGGTCGCAACATTTCCTGCGATAATATCCATACCGGGATATTTCTTCCTGAGTTTTTTCACCATTTCCATTACATTTTTGGAATGCCCGTGAGCCGAATCAATAGACAGCACATCCACATCTGCTTTTACCAGCGCTTCCGCTCTTTCTTCCGCTTCCTTGCCTACACCAATTGCAGCTCCGACACGGAGCCTGCCAAACTCATCTTTACAGGAGTGCGGATATTCAAGACGCTTTTCAATATCTCTTATTGTAACAAGTCCCTTTAAATGCCCGGTTTTGTCTACTACGGGAAGCTTTTCAACTTTATTTTTATTTAGTATCTCCAGAGCTTTAACCAGCGAAACGCCTTCCTGCGCGGTCACAAGATTATTTTTCGTCATATAATCGCCGACCGTGCCTTCCATTTTTTTAATGAACTTCAAATCTCTTCTAGTTAAAATACCGACAAGTTTTCCGTTGACAGTGCCGTCCAGGGTTACAGGAAATCCGGAGATGCCCTTGAACTTCATAATATCCGAAGCTTCTTTAATTGATCTGTCCGGAGAAAGCGTAACCGGATGCGTGATGATACCGCTCATAAATCTTTTTACCCGGTCCACCTGTTCTGCCTGTTCTTTCCAGCTGAGATTCTTATGAATTATCCCTATACCGCCTTCCTGCGCAATAGCTATAGCAAGCCGGCCTTCCGTCACCGTATCCATGGCGGCTGAAATCAGAGGAATGTTGAGTTTGATATTTTTTGTAAGATAAGTTGAAACATCCACTTCCGAATGCAACAGTTCCGACTTTGCCGGAACCAATAATACGTCATCGAAGGTTAGTCCTATTTTTTCAAATTTGTTTTTTGCCATATTCTCTTCTCTCCATTTCCGTCTAGGCGGATTTCGCAAAGGATTATTGGTTAGATATTTATACCTTTGCTCAACTCCCCTTCTGTTACTGCACTTACTGTCCCTGCTTCACTTACTTTATTTGCTTTGTTTGCTGTACTTCCTACAGTTGGCTTCTTGTATATTTAGCAAACAGTTCGACTTTCTTTTTGGTTTCCATTGAAGTGAAATCCTCCATGGAAAGCCATTTATCATAACCAAATTTTCTTAAAGCAATAATAGTTTTTTTAACATTTACACTGCCTTCCCACACAGCACACGACCCTGCTTCCCATATAACCGAACCATCAAGTTTCACTTCCTTAACAGTCCATCTGCCGTTTTTCAGATGCACATGGACCAGATAATCCTTAAGAAGGTCCAATTGTATTTCTATATTTTCATATCCCTCATACACCATGTTTCCCGGGTCCAAGATAACCCCGACATATTTCGGATCGAACTGAGATACAACACGGTGCATAAGACCGACTGAAGGCACAATAGTCGACATATGCGTTTCTATTAAAGCTTTGGCCTTGTATTTTTTCACCAGTTTTTCAACTTTCGCCATATTTCTTACTAAACTATTATATTTATCAGTGTAGTTATCTTTTTCCGCTCCAAAAGAAGCAGTAGAGCCTCCCACCCGAAACTGTGTCGTACCAAGTGTTTGAAGATTCTTACACACTTCCTCTATACCTTCAAAATCATCAGCATTCAGATAGGTGCCTAAAGAGCATATCTCCAGTTTGTATTTATTACAGGTCTTTCTTATCTCTTTGGCTTTCTCTGTAAGATTCTTTACACCTATATCACACTTATGATTTCCCCAAAATGAAAAGGGTTTTGTTTTTTGCTCTGCCGTTAAATCTCTTACTCTAAGTTCTATACCCTCATAGCCATTTTGACTGAGCAGTTTACACTGTTCTTCAAAATCATACTCAGGAAGGCAAGCCGTAAAAACCGCTAATTTCATATTTTCATCCTTTTCTAAAAACGATTCCACAGATTGCAAAAATACGAGATTCCACTGATACAAACACAAATTCAAACTCAATAATTAAGATATAAATTCTAAGCACTAAACAAACCTAAAACCAAGAACAAAATTGTAAATTCTAAACAAAATCGTTGTTCTTATATTAAATATCTTCCTTTTTAGTTCTTTGTGCTTAATTCTTAGTAATTATGCTTTTCCTAGTACCCAGGCCCCAGGCCTCCAAAGTTTACCTTTGGAGAGATCTCGCCTAAAGGCGGACACCTAGAACCTGTATTTTTGTAATAGTAATTTGTTATTATACAGGAAAAATGACATAAAAACTACCGGTTTTTACTTCATTCTGAACTAGAGTCAGAATCCAGTGTCTTTGTGTATGAATTTGATTCCCAGGAAATGACAAATAAGAAAGGGTTTTAAGCTTATTTCCAAACGACTTTCAAAGCCTTTTTCATATGAAAAATAGCTCTTCTAATAAATAGGGAAAGTTCCATAAATTGAGATAAGGTTACCGTTAATATCTTCCCCATTGAGTAAAATCTGTAAGTTTAACTGCGAAATAGAATTTGCCGTTTTGTAAGAAACCAGATCAGCATTTGTTATATTTAAACCCACATACCCGGTGGCAGAGGAAGGAGTAGTACCTGTTCCCCCTATATAAGCAGAGGTTTCTCCATCCACAGACAGGGGAATCTTATTTCCTGCAACAGTGTAGTAGTCTATTGAATAATCACTAAACCGTACATCCACTCCATTTGCTATTGTTACAAAGGCCCTGATAGCGTGCGGAGCATCACCTGAAAGGGTAAGCGAACTTATCTGCGCATTAGAGGTATTAGTAAAATATGATATCCTTGCGTCGGCTTTCGGGTTAAACAGAGGGTTTTTACAACCGGTAAGAATAATCAGACCAAGAATTACGGTAAACGCAAATATTTTTCTCATAAACAGCTCCTATTTCATCTCGTCGGGAGCGACGAGTTTTTCCCCTTCTTTTATTACGTGAGGGGTTATAAATATTATAATTTCTGTCTTTATTTTTTCTACAGCCGATTTTTTAAACAAAAGACCTAGTAACGGAAGATCTCCGAGTATCGGTAATTTATTTTCAACCGTTAAGGATTTATTTCGAAGCAGTCCGCCGACCATAAGAGTTTCGTTATCACGGACTATAACTGAACCGTCCACTTTTCTCTGGGAAATAATCGGATCTCCGGTAACAGCGCTGTACTCCAGCACTTCACTTACTTCAGGGTGAATATCCAGAAGAATATAATTATCGTCTTTTATGGAAGGAGTTACACGCAGTTTAACACCGGTTTCTTTATAAAGGGTTGTGGACACGGTAATAGTCCCCTGTGTCGTAACTGATTTTATAGGTATCTGATCTCCGGTATTTATACTCGCTTCTTTACCGTTTAGAGTAACAATACTCGGACTGGAAAGAAGGTCGGTATTAGTCTGGGTAAGAAGATATTGAAGCACCAGATTAAAACCGTCCACCCTGAGAGTTCCAAATTGCGCCTGAAATTTACTGTCAGCAGGTAAAAAATTTTCCAGAAAGGATTTTATTTCTTTATTAGAACTATTATAAAGATCCTGCCAGGTCCAGTTAATACCCATCTTATCCGTCGTAGAAAGCTTGGTCTCCACAATTTTCGCCTCTATTCTTATCTGGGGTGTTTTAATATCTACCACCTTCAGCATATTTTCAAAGATATTCAGATTTTCCTGGGTATCGGTTACCATAGCTAATTTAAACTCTTCATTAACATCAATACCGATAGTTGGAAGCATTTTTACTATTATGTATTTAAATTCTTTAGCCGAGATGTAATTCAGGTAATAATATTTCGTAACTTTTCCGGAAGGGTTTCCGGGAGTCTGCGCGGCAAGGAAAGAAAAGGACAAAAGAATCAATAACAACATTTTTTTCATATTATTTCTCCAGTTCATGAATAACAATGTTCGTAATATCCGGAATATCCCTTACAGGATTCCCATCTTTATCGGTCACAAAACCAACCTCTCCGATCAGATCATAGTCATGTTTTTTCTGAACCTTCTTGTAAATATCCTTAACAGATTCATTAATCTTATTGATAATAAGCCAGTATTTTGCCACCTCGGAGGAGATATTTTCCCTGACTATTGTCTTGTAATAGGGATGCTCCAAAAAAAGCTTTTTCTTATTCACCATTGCCGGCTTTTTAAACTTATTTATATCCCCAAAATAAATACTTTCTTTATCCACTTTGCTGATACCAAAAGCATCGTTTAACATAAAATTACCGCCATCAGGGTTGACGACATAAAGATCTCTTTTCTCCATAGGAGCCTTGGCTCCGACAGTAACAAGGGCTTTCAATCGGCAAGAATCTATAAATTCTATATTGCTTATTACAACACCTTCCCCGCTGAGTTTAACACCGGTTTCTTTGGTAAAGCCCTGACCGAAGAGTTCTATCTCCTGTTCAAATACCCCTTGTACGGCAGTTGTCGGCAAAATAGTCTTTAACTCCGGATTTAAGTTAACCATGAAAGAATTTTTTAAAACACCGGTCCCACCATCAGGATTTACGGCAAGAACATCATAACTTCCGCCGGGCGCCCGTCCTGAAACCGTTACAACCGCAACTATCTGCAGGGCAGACTTAACATCAAAGTTAATTATATTTACACCCGGAGTGGAAATTTTTATTTGCGTATCTTTCCCGAAATTACCGCCTGTGATAGTTACTATTTTATTTTCTGTTCCCTGAGGCAGCCTGTCCGGAGTGATTAAAGTAACAAGAGGCCGGAGTGATACGGTAATATTAAACTTCTGATTTCCCTCATCAGGCGAAATCAAAGTAATTTCTTTCTTTCCTGCGGCTGCTCCCTCAGCAACAGAAACGGAAAGAACTGCTTCATTTTCGGAAAGCACAAAGATATTATTAATAATAAAGCCGTCATCCTTTGTCTCAACTTTCAAGCCTTTAATAAAGTTACTGCCTTTAACTGATATTTCAACACTATCGGCCCCCTGAGGAATTATCTGAGGAGTTACTCCGGAAATTCCCAAAGCAGTTGTAACCATTATTTTATTTGACGTACTTTCACCGTCAGGATTGACAACCCGGATTTTGGTCTCTTTAGGTTTTACGGCAAAAGAAACATCTATGCTTGCATTGAGTTCTTTATCAGATTTAAAATTGACAGTCCGGGCCACTACTCCGCCTATTACATCCGCAAATTCCAATCTGGCTCCCTCCATAAAACCCGAACCGCTGACCGTTATTTCGTTTCCAATACTCCCCTGTCTAATTTCTTTTTGGAGAACTACGTTTATTTCCGGTTTACTCATAATCTGTACGGCATTTTTTAAAATACAAATATCCTCAGGACTGTTTTGAACGACAAGATCATATTTCCCGGGTTTTGCCCCGTTCCGAACCGTTATGGACAGTTTTATGGTTGAAGGAACCACTTCCAAAATACTATCGACTCCTATACTATCGCTGCTGAATTTTGCAAGAGCACTTTTGAGAAATTTATCACCTGATATCTTAAAGTCAAGGTAGCCTTTTCCCGGGTATAGCTTTACTATAGAAACACCTTTAATCTCGCAGGGCAAAACTGGAGGAGGGATAACAACTGTCACACCGCCGGGAGTTGTAACAACAATGCTTCCGTCCTGATTAACAACAGTTTTGGCGGTCGAGGCTGTAGCAATGGGGGGTTTAACTTCTGCTGTAACTTCTTTTACCGGCTGTGATAACAGAAAAACCGGCAGAATTAAAAACAAAAAAGCATTAAACAGTTTAGCTTTCATATTCGTTATTATTCCACAACCATATATTTTAGTCAATACTATATTACAGATTGTGATTACGGGTTGAGGATAAGGGTAAACAAGCAAATGTGTAATTAAAAACACCGCAAATGATTTTAGTAAAAACCATAATTAAATCATGCGGTAAATCATAAATCATTATTCTTTGTTAAGCTTCCTCATTGTTTCTAGTAAAACCAGCAAAAAGCATGCAAAGTAAAGCATAACGGATTTTTCGCAAGTGAAGTTTTCCTATTTTCTGTGACTTATGAGCAACGTACAGAAATTTATAGAAATGTTCGGAAAAACGGCTGAATTGTTCGAGCTAAGCGAGTTATTCAGCCGCCGAACATGGAGATAAATTTCCTCCAGTTGCGAATCGGAACAGAAAATGGGAAAACTCCACTTATTCTTTTGATTGAAAACTCCCGCTTACTATTATACAATATACATTATGAAGAAATTGCTTTGTATCGCACTTTTAATTGTCTTGCCTGTTTGCCTTTCGGCACTGGATATACCCGACAGTGCAAAAGCAAATGCACTGGGAGAAACTGCATATTTAAAGAATGAGTTTTCCGTCTTTGCCAATCCTTCGTTAAATTACAGACTAAAAGACCTACGATTAAAATTTAATATTATTTCGTTTGACAGTAATTTTTATGCAACAGCAAATCTGGGGTTCAGCCTTGGAGATAATACAGGATTTGCTTTTGGTACTGCGCTTACCAAAAATTCCGTTTACGGTATTTCCCTTTCAAAAAAAATAGATTTTCTTGCCTTTGGTATAAATGCAAGATACCTGGAAAAGAAATATCTTGAAAGTTCTTCCGGATTTGCTTTTGATATTGGCGGACTCATAGAATTAAAGGATGTGCCTGCCTTTGCACCGGATAAAATACTTATTTCAGTGAATAATCTGGGAGATAAAACCGATCTCCTTGGTGACGGATCATCCATCGCCGCAACAAAGTTTGGAATAAATTTCAGTAAACTTGGAATCGGATTAGATGCGGCTTTTGGCACAGACCCGAAATTCGCCGCCTCCTGGGATTTTAACCTGGAGATTATCAACCTTCGGGTCGGAGCAATTTTCGATAAAAATATTCGTTTGTCGGGCGGGCTGGGGCTTCTTATGGGAATGGATGAGCTTTGCTATTCCTTCTCCCTCCAGCCAAACGGGATATTAATGCATCAACTTTCTCTCTCGGTTGAACTCACACCTTCAAAAACCACCTTAGACACCAAAAGCAAGGAACAATTTGAAGTGGACCTCAAAGGCAATATAAAAGATTACAATACTCAAGCCATGGAATATTTTCAGACAGGACGCTTAAATGAAGCCATAACACTTTGGACAAAAGTACTTCAGCTTGACAGATCAAATGATTTCGCCGATAAATACATCAGGCAAGCTAAAGAAGTACTCCTTCTAAAAGTAGAAAACTCAAAAAACACAGCGGAGGCAGCCGATAAATCCGAAAAATGGGATAAAGCACTCGCAGCTTATGAAATTCTACAAAACATACTGCCGGGGGAAAAGCAGGCTTCAGAAAAAATAATTAACATAAAAAGCCGGCTTATAGAAGCTTACAACGGCGGAAAAATATATTTTGAAGATAAACAATACATCAAGGCAATAGAAAAATGGCAATGGGTACTGGAGCGGTATCCTGCCTACTCTGATACGGAAGAACTGATAAAAAACGCCCAGACAGAGCTAAAAAAAGGTTCTCAGGAAAAAGATTTACTTAATAAATATTTCAGGGAAGCTGTCGAAGCAAAAGCGAAGGGAGACCTTGCATTTGCTGTCGATAAATTAAACAAGATTTTAGCAGTAGATTCTAATTACGAACCTGCAACTACTTTTCTTACTTCGCTGGTTAAGGAAAATTTTGAAGCCGGTCTAAAATACTACGGACAAAATCAATACGAAAAAGCCGTGACCGAGTGGAAGAAGGTTTTAAACATGGACCCTGCCAACGAAAAAGCAAAATTCTATATAAACGAAGCCGAGCTTCAGATTAAGGAAAGGATTACCAAATACTTCAAAGACGGCATTGAAAGTTATAACGCCGGTGAATACTTAAAAGCCATCGACAGCTGGAAACAAGGTCTTTCAACAGATCCCACACATAAAGAAATGAACGAGTATATCGTCAAAGCTATGATCTCCCAGGGAATTCTTTTGTATCGACAGGATAAACTCAAAGAGGCAGTTTCTTACTGGGAAACTGCAAACAATATTAATCCAAACGAAGAAAAGATTGCTCTTTATTTGAGGAGGGCAAAAAACAAGATGAAAATGCTCGAAGAGCTGGAGAAAAAGTGAATTTTATCAATCGTTATGTTGTACTAATCGGGGGAAAGTTTATGAAAACACTTCTAGTATTATTTATACTTCTCACAGCCGCTCCGCAAAGCTTCAGAGCGGAAACCTCCTCAGCATGGAAAGTTTATACCACAAAAGACGGCCTCGCAAACAACTCTATCAAAGCCATAGCTGTTGACAACGACAACGTCTGGTTTGGCACCAAAAACGGACTTTCTAGAATGATTAAAAAATCAGGAGTATTCAAGAGTTTTTCTGTCAGTGACGGGCTTCCCTCGAATGAAATTACCACCCTTGCTGTCGCAAACAGTAACATTTGGATTGGAACAAACTTCGGAGCTTGCGTTTATAACACAGACTCTGAACGTTTTAGATCCTTTACAATCAAAAACGGCCTCATCAGCAATAAAATAACGGCAATACTTCCGGGAACAGATGAGGTCTGGATAGGCACAGATTCCGGAATAAGCGTTTATAATAAAAGTATCGGGACTTTTACTAATTACACAGATGCGGACGGACTCAATAAAAAAACAATTACTTCTATTATTTCCGACGGCAGCCAAATACTTGTAGGCACGTACGGCGCAGCGATAAATGTTTTTAACAGAATAAAAAAAACCTGGGGTCTTTACGCACCGTCCAAGGATATGTATACAAATATCGTTATGACCACGCAGGGAGAGAATGTCTGGTCAGGAACCAACGGCGGAGGTATCAGAATATATAACAAGCAAACAAAGAAATGGACTACTTTCAACATGAATAGCGGCCTTGGGGACGAGAATATTACCTCACTTATTGCGGACGGATTAAATCTCTGGAGCGGAACCTTTGACGGTGTATCAGTTTTTTCCACAAAACATAAAAACTGGAAAATATACTCATCTAAAGACGGGCTCGCAGATGCCTCGATAACCGCTATGGATGTAGACGGCAACTTCATATGGTTCGGCACGGACAACGGTATCACTCGCTTTAATAAAGTACTTCCGGAAGTAATAATTATTTCAAAAAAATCATTCATTACTTCAGACAACGAACCTGTAGATATAGATTGTGCAGCATTAAGTTATAACAATATAAAGAGCTTTAAGGTTGAATACAGTACAGCCACCTTCCCTGACGTTTGGATGACAAAAGGAATTACTCTTCCGGCTAAGGCCGAAGACGGCAGATTCATCACTTCTTGGAATATTACAGACCTCCCGAGTAAAATTGATTTTTATAATCTGAAACTTACAGCTACGGATATGAACGACAATACAAATGAAGCTACAACGGCGATAATAATAGACACTATCGCACCGGTGGTAACTTTTAACGTAACAAAAGAAGAGGTCCCCGAAGGCATTTTTAATCTAAGCGGTATCTACAATAAAAGCAAGATAGAAAAAATTGTAGTCACTCCCGGCAATGTAAACGCAATCATGAATCCCGAAAAGAAAACCTTTATATCTACAACTAATATAAAAGAAGGCACAAATGAGATAACTGTAACAGCTTATGACTGGGTAGGAAGAACAGCAACCGACACCCTAAGAATACGAGGAAAAAGATTAGGAAACGGACAGTCACAAGCCATTAGGGTAGCACAAAATACAGACGGTACTTCCGGAAGCAAACTTATTATCGGCGACAAAATGCTTTTTGAACCGGGAAGCGCGGAACTTAAATCCGAAGTATTCTCTACACTTGATAAGATTATTGATGTAATTAAACAATATCAGAACTCCATAGTCAGGATAGAGGGCCATACGGATAACATTCCGACTTCCGGTACCGCTTATAAATCCAATCTAGAACTTTCCAATGCCAGGGCCAATAATGTATTTAACTATTTCGTAAGAAAAGGCAATCTCCCTGCGGAACGTCTAAAAGTCGAGGGACTGGGGGATACTAAACCGGTTGCGACCAACTCTACCGACGAAGGAAGAGCACTAAACAGAAGAGTTGAAATTATTATTACGGGTACGGTGGTGAAGTAGCTTTGGGTACAAGTATCATTAATACCGTCAAATTTACTTTCCCGTCCAACATAATGACAAATGACAATTTAAGGTAGAATTATTTATAAGTACTCCGCAAAAAACCAGATAATATTTTTATCACCTCAAACATTGCCCTTGTAACCGCTTCTTTTATATAAATCCAATAAAAAAAGACAGCAACCGGGTTTTCCGACTTCCGACTGCTGTCTTCCGTCCTCTATCTCTTAGCTTTCTTCATCCGCCTAGGCGGATTTCGCAAAGGGTTATGGTTTTATATTTAGACTTTGCTCAACCTGCTTTTTTTATTTCACTTTCCTTGCTGTTTTTGCTTTCTTTGCTTTGCTTACTTGTCTCCCAACTGTCTTCGCCATACAAACACCTGCAGAAGCGCACCATTCCATGCATTTATTGGCTGTCTCAACCAGAATAAGCGAGCTGCAATGCGTACATGTGGCTTTTTTCTCGTCAGAGAAGATTTCGACTGTCTCAAAGCATTTGGGGCATCTATATATGGAGATCCTTAAACCAGTACCTTTACATTTTTCAGACATATACCGTCCTTAGTTTGCAGATTCCACGCTTTTTATTTCGGGAATTTCTTTCTTTAAAAACTTTTCAATGCCGTTCTTTAAAGTCATCTGGGACATTGGACAACCTGCACAAGCTCCTTTAAGTTTCACTTTTACAACATTATCAGAAGTAACTTCAACAAGCTCAACATCCCCTCCATCCGCCTGCAATGAAGGTCTTACTTTATCCAACGCTTTCTGTACCTGTTCTTTTATTATTTCCGCCATATTAACCTCCAAAATTCTTTTTATAATTATATTCATTTCGCCTGCTTAAATGTATGACTTAAATCACAAAAGAATGTAGCGAGTAGCGGGTGACGGGTAGCGTGAAAATGCCTTTTTTTGGTCGGTTGCTCGTAACTCGCAACATTTTTTACAGTATTTCTAACGGCGGCCCTTCCGCAAGCAATCCCAACTTCTGCTTATCAATTATGATAATATTCCCTCTGGTAGTCCTTATTACTTTAGCTTCTTTGAAACGGCTGGTGACTCGGATAGTGGTCTCAATAGTCGTACCGACCATACCGGCTATTTCCTGACGGGTAAAGGGTATTTCACTGCCCATCCTGGCGGATAACGCCATTAACAGCTTGGCTATTCTTTGTTCAACTTTATCACTGACAAACTCTTCGATTTTTGCCTGAGCAGACCGCAGGCGTTTACCAAGAGCGACAAAAGTCTTATGAGCTATTGCCGGATTAAGACGGAGCAGCTCCATAAACTCTTCTTTCTTAATCATATTAACGGTAGCTCTTGTAAGCGCTATCGCGGAATAATAATAAGGTTCATTCGCAATTGCAGCCACCTGCCCTATCATATCGCAGTGACCGAACACTTCAAGGATAATTTCCCGGCCGTCGGAAGTAAAGCGAGTACCCTTTATCTGACCGTCGGTAATAATATAGACATAACTGCTCCTATCCCCTTCCTGAGCAATAACCCCACCCCTTTCATATTCCTTTTGTACGGAAATAGAAAGTATTTTGCCCTTTTCTTTTTCAGAAAGAGTACCAAACAAATTGCATGTCTTTATTCCCTCAAGATTTTTCATATGTTGATATTATACTTTATCCGGGGCAGGTTGTCCACTATTTGAAAAAAGCAGGCGCTAGCCCAAGTTCCGCTGAATTAGGCATATTTAGACTCATTTCCCTTATTTAAAGCCTTTTTTTATTAAAGGTCTGTACCACATTTCAATTTCAAATC
>Ga0156663_131_pt1 | contig 55930 bp, 52 predicted proteins | sample RifOxyC2_FD_111993 | JGI IMG/M metagenome (GOLD analysis project Ga0156663, IMG submission 111993) | Candidatus Firestonebacteria bacterium RIFOXYC2_FULL_39_67 | reverse complement strand
GAATTTTAGAGGTAAAAGTTCAGATTTTTCAAGAAAGGAGGTTTTGTAACCAAGGATGCTCGCTACTTCTCAAACACAACATTTGACATTAACTCCTCCGCATGAATAAGAGGTGAATTTAAAGTGATTGCCTTAAAATGAAATGAAATGAAATATTTTAAATGAAAATATTTTTGTGATTTTCAAAGGATCTATCCAGAAACTATGAGTTTCCGACAGGAGGCGAAGAGGTTTCAATGAAATAAATATAACGCGTATCAATAATTTGTTATAATGTAATTCTTAACCTTTAAATTGCATTTGCATGCGTCTTTTTTTATATCCATTTCCAAATAAACCGCTTCGAATGCGTTTCGGATATTCAATATTACTCCAATTCTCAAGATCGTTAATATTCCCGGAAGAAAAAGGATTTTTTATTGCATTTTCCACAGGGACAAATTCTTCCTTCGGGGAATGGCAGACAATACATAACTCCGGCAGTATATCAAAAAAGGTCAACCCGCATTTTCTACAAACATATTTATTCATTCTGCCTCCTGAATTTGATTATCCTATTTTTAAATTGCTTTACAACCACAATCTAACAGACTGCTGAAAAACTCAATATTTCATTGCTTATGTTGTTTGATTCGCTCCTACAAAAACAAAGTGCATGTTTTAGCAGCAGTTTAAACGACACTGGATACCGGATCTGAGTCCGGTATGACAAAAAGTGAGTTTTTCAGCAGCCTGCTAATATAATTATTAAGGCGTTTACCCTTCTCTTTTCTTTCCGGCACTATTTCTTTCAACAAGCCTGTTTCTAGTCTGGTATTGTCTTTGAATTCCTTTCGCTTCAAGAGAACCTCTTCTTCTGATATTGCCGTATATTTTATTTTCCATCAACATCCTTAAAGACATAACTATCAAAATCAAATACCCTGTCAGCTGTAAGGCCGTATTTATTTTTTCCATTTTGTCTTCCTTAAATTAACTGCCAAACATACTGTCTTATTAATTCTTTTTCTGCTTCCAACCAATGGGCCAAATCGTTACCATGTGTCTTCCCGTTCCTTTCAAAGAGCTCGTAAGCTTTTTTTTCCGCTTCAAGCTTTATCTTTGCCTTGAGCACCTGCCTGGTTACTTCGGGATGGAGAATCAGCGCTTTATCCTCTCTTGACATTATTTTTATATTTCTTCGCTTTTCTCTTTTTACCGGATCCGACTTTTTCATCTTTGCCTCCTTAATAAATTCCTAACTAATAATATCAATTAATTTCAAATATATTAATTGGCTGTTTCTACTTATTATTGACTTTGTTCTTACGCTATATTTTATACAGGAGAAAAAGAATAATGAATAAGTCTTTTAATAGGAATCAGACGACACTACAATAGATTTATGGCAAGTATGACGCAGAAAACCACGAAGGTTCATATTAAAACACCTTCAATCTTTGAAATTACGTCCAGGGGCGTAAAGGGTTTTCTTAAATATTTATCCCCTCCATAGGCTGATTTCAAGTTATACACATCTTCCTTGTAATATCCGCTCATAGCTATAATCGGAATCCGGTAGGTATCTTTGTTTTGTTTTAATTTTAACGTTAACTCATATCCGCTTAAACCGTCCATTCTCATATCCATCAATATTACATCAGGTTTTTCTGTTAGTACTGTTTTCATCGCAATATTACTATCATTAACTAATATAGTCTCATACCCGCTCGAAGACAGCATTACACCGAGCTCTTCAAGAAACTCTTTATTATCGTCAATAATCAGCACTTTTTTCATGGAAATCCCCTTACTTAAGAAACATTGTAAGTTAATAGCTTTTTTTCATTACTCAGATTATGATTTGTTCTTTCAGAAGACTTGAGGAAGCCTTCTGCAATCAGTCTTAATTTTTGCTCATTTATTATTTTTATCTTTCTTTTACCGGTTTCAAGGATCTTTTCCTTCTTAATACTGCTGGTAAATCTTATTACGGTTTCAAAGCTGGTCCCGACCATATTGGCAATTTCTTCCCGGGTAAAACTAAGCTCGCCGCCTATTTTTTTAAACAGGATAAGAAGGATTTTCGCAATACGTTGCTCTACTCTTTCATTTGTTTTTTCCTGGATTTTGCAATAAGCAGACAATAACTTCTTAGAAATAGTTTTCATAGCCAGAAAGGAAACGGCAGGAGATTTTTCCATTAAGGTTATAAGCTTTTCTTTTCTTATAAGTAATACAGATGCTTTATCTAAAGCTATTGCAGAATACGGATATGAATCCCCGCAAAAAACATAGACAGGGTCTATCAAATCCCCTTTAACAAATATATCCAATATATTCTCTTTCCCGCAAAGACTGTATTTTGATGTTTTTACCATACCTTCGGTAACAATATATACATAGTCGCCTTTTTCCCCTTCAGTAAATATTACACTTGCCTTTACATATTTCCTCTCTATCGCTTCTCTACTAATTTTTTCTAATTCCAGATTATCCAGAGACTTGAACAGCTCACATACTTTTATACTTTTTTGTTTGTCCATTTTTCACTCCTTTTTCAGCACTAATTTTAATTATCCTGTAATATATTATAGGCTGATTTTGAAATACATAAATTGGCGGATTCTATTTTCTATTGACTTTTTTCTATCGTGAGAAATTGCGCTTAAATGCGGATTATTCAACAATATTTTTTATTTCTTCCAGCAGGGTAACGACATGAAAAGGCTTACTTAATACTTTTGTAACTATTGATTCCAGATTTTCATCTTTCAGCAACTTCTCTATATGCGGTCTGCCGCTTATTAGAAATACCGCTGATTTAACCTTCATTTTTTTAATTTTTTTTATAACACCTATGCCATCTGTATGGCCCGGCATTTTAAAATCAAGCAATATAATATCATAAGTATTTTTTTCGATTAATTTTATGCCTTCCGCACCGTCAAACGCCGAAACAACATCATAGCCTTCATCTTTCAGTATTTCTGATATTTCCTCGTTTAGTTCTATATCATCGTCTATCATGAGAATTGTCTTTTTCATCTTTTTTTCTCTTCTATCGGCAAAAATATGGCTAATATTGTTCCTTTGTTAACTGTGCTTTCAACTTCTATTTTCCCTCCGTGTAAATGTATTATTTGATTGCAAACACTAAGACCTAACCCCGTCCCTCTTGCTTTGGTGGTAAAAAACGGATCAAAGATTTTGTCAATGTTTTCCTTCTCAATCCCAATTCCGTTATCTTTTATCATTATTTTAATAAACTTGTTATCAACTATTCCGGATTCAATTGCTATTTCGCCCTTTTTATCTGAAATTGCATCAAAGGCATTATTAATAACATTACTGAACAACTCTCTAATTTGATAAGGATCCGCACATATAGTTAAACGTCTAATCCCCCTATTATCAATAAACAATTTTATCTTTTTCTTGTAAAACCTTTTCTTTGCCATAGTAACACATTCATCTAAAATACTTATTACTTTTATTTCTTCTAACTGGGGAAGTTTAATCCTGGAGTAAAATAAAAGGTTATTTATTATATGATTACTTTCTTCTATCTTTTTCTCAATATTCTCAATATGTCTGTCTAATGCAACGTTATTTGCTTTTCTTTTTACATTGTAAATTGCTATCCTGATCGCCGCCAAAGGATTTCGTAACTCATGGGCCACCGTTGCAGCCAAGGTACCGATATCTGAAAGCCTCTTTGTGTCATTCAACTCCTGCTGTGTAGCTGCTAACTTTTTCTCCATTATTTTATATTCGGTAATATCACGGGCAGCAGCAAAAACTCCGGCTATTTCACCTGCTTCGTTCTTATAAACAGCAGCATTATACAAAACGTCCGTAAGCCTCCCCGAAATGTGTTTTATTGTAAGGGGATAATCCTTAACAAATCCTTCAGTAAATACCAGGTCATAACCTGACTTTGCTTTATCCGGCTCAGTAAAATAATCCAGAAATTTTGTACCAATAAGCTTTTCTCTCGAGACACCTGTTGCCAGCTCAGTAGCCTTACTTACATCCATAATCTTCCCTTTACGACTTATGGTGACCAGAGGATCCAGGCTTGTTTCTATAAGTGTGCGGGAATACATTGATGCATCTTTTAATTTGTCAAGTAACTCAAATCTTCTCAAACCTCCTGATATCACCGAACACAAAGATTCTACCGATTCAATGATCTCAAATGGTACTTTATTCTCTTTTTCATCCGAGAGATGAAGAGACCCTATTATTTCACCGACGCTTTTGATAGGGATTACAGCAACTGACGCATATCCGGTTTTCGCGCACACACAACGAAATCTCCTTTTTTCTTTGTCAGTTAAATCATCAATAAATCCAAATTTATTATTACAGTAAAAAGAACCATACTTAGACATTTTTTCCTTCTCTGAGAGAGCTGATTTCCCCGTAATGACCCTGATACACACACATTCATCTGTTTTGACAGAAAGTCTATTTTCTGATTTTATAAACTCCTCGCTAAAACCTTTGTATGCCGCATAAGGAATATTCCCATTTGTATCCAATAATCTTATCCCCACATTTGAGCAACCGCTAAATTCGGAAACGACCTCAATGATCTGTTCCAGGAATTCCTTTCGTGATGTTATTTTCACTATAGATTCTTGCAGGATATTCCTATAATAGATTTGTTTTTCCTTTTTTACCCTTTCAATTATTTCATTGCTTAGTCTTATATTTGCTTCTTTTAATTCAACAGTGCGTTCATCCACCGTTTGTTCCAAAATAACATAAGAATTTTTCAGCATTTCCTCATATTTCTTTCTTACTGATATATCTATTGAATAAATACGTATGTTTTTAGTATCGGGCAAATACTGCATCATCTGGAAGAACCAACTATTTTTAACCTTTACCTCTCTGCTATAATTATTTTTCCCGTTTTTTGTTAAATTCTTAATCACATCATCCCAGTCCTGCAAGAATTCATCTTTCTCTTTAATATCTCCATCTTCCGGAAGTATCTTTTTTGCACTTGGATTAGAGTATGTAACGTTACCGCTAAAATCAACTTCGATAACAGGATTAGGGTTTAGCGTCGGAAATGTTGCCAATCTTACCAGTTCAGTCTCTGCTTTCTTGTTTTCAGTAATATCTATTGCGACAGTTGTCACCCCTATTGTTGCTTTTTTATCATCTTTTAAAGGTTCAATAATTGTGTCAATATATTGTTTTTCTCCTGCTATCACATTCTCAAATACTTCTCTGGTTCCTCTTCCCGTCTTAAGTACCGTATTTTTTATGTATATCAATTTTTCAGAGTTTCCATTATTGATAAGCTCTCTGTCGGTTTTGCCAATAATATCTTTTACGGCGTATCCGGATTTGGAATTATACATCCAGGTATAACACAGCTGCTTATCTTGAATAGATACAGCTATAGGGGAGTTGTTTAAAACCAACCTGAACAGTTCTTCATTTTTTTTCAACAGATCTTCAGCCCGCTTTTGCTCTGTAATATCATTGCCCACAGACTGTACTTCCACTATATTTCCTTTTTCGTCAAATATAGCCCGATCAGTCCATTTTTGCCATCTGATCTCATCATTAGGAAATACAATTCTTTGTTCATGGCTTCCGACCGGATTATCTCTGCTTAATTTACTAAGATATTCTTGAATTGTTTTTCTCTTTTCATTGTAAATTAGAGGTAAAAAGCTTTCTCCAATTAAATCTTTGGATTTCTTACCGAAGTAACGGCAAAACGCTTCATTTACAAATATTATTGCGCCGCCAAGCATCCAGCTGCAGATCAATTCTGTCTGATCCTGTACCATTCCCCGGTATTTTTCTTCGCTTTGCTTTAAACCCCTGAATAAAAGATCCAATGGTTTTTTCAAGCCTGTTTCTATTACTGCTTTATAAATCAGATAAAAAGCAACTAATTTCAAATAATGTCCGGCAAGATTATAGTATCCGTATGGATCCGAATAAAGTGTAAACGATATCTCGGATAACACGGTTATTATTGTTGCTCCGCTCAATAAGTTAAAAACCGTTCTGCTAAAGTGCTCCCTTCTCTTGTATAGCATGTAAACCGACAATAAAAAGATAATCGAAATAACATATTCACTGACTAATTTAAAATCAGTTAAACCGACCCCTTCTATATAACAAATCGGAAAATTCTTCCAATACAAGATACTTAACAGCAATATTATTGTTGAACTAACAAATCCGGAAATAATATAATTTATTTTAATTCTTTTTCCTATTATAAATGTAGCAATAAGAAATATAATGCTCTGATAATATCTGGCAGAGATCCAAAATTGTGTCGCAGGATTTGTTTCGAAACCAAGAAAGATACCCATGCCTTTATATGATAAGGTGTGCAAAATATCGATTACAGTCATAAAAAAATAACCGACACCCAGGAAGAGAAAATAATCGCAATCAAAATATTTACGCGAGTTCCATACAATAATAAAAATAGAAAAGGATACAATGACGGTGAATATTTCAATGGCTGAATGAAATAGCAGATAATTATTGTTTTTAATTATAAACAAACCGGCAAGAACCACTAAAGAGGCAACAATCCAGAGGACTACTTTATAATAGCTTTTACCCCATTTCATTTTTTTACTCTTTTTCGGTACTCCGTGGGGGTGGAACCGGTTATTTTCTTAAATTGCCTTATAAATGACTCTGAATTCTCATACGCCAGTTTGTATGCAATTTGATCCACATTATAACCGGTTTTCTTTAAAAACTCTTTAGATTTATTTATTTTCAAATTCAATTTATAATCACTAAAACCCATTTTTAATTTAACCTGAAACATCCTGCTCAAGTATTTTGGACTTAGCCCAACGACATTTGCAGCATCATTCAGGGTAATTTTTTTCAAATAATTACGCTCAATAAATCCTTTTACCTTCTCCATTTTATCTTTCAAATCCATACTGTCGCTTTCAGGCAAACCCTTTTTTGTGCTTAATACTTTTTCAATAACATCTCTGGTCGAATCAACATCCAAAGGTTTTTCAATGAAATCATCAGCTTTAGCCCTTAAAGCTGAAACCACAACTTCTTTTGAACCATACCCCGTAAAAATAATTATCTTTACATCTTTATCTATCTCTCTGATATTTTTTAATATTTCCAGTCCGCTTTTTCCCGGCATTCTCACATCCAGTATTACAAGATCTATTTCGTTTGGTTTTTTTAAAATCGACAGGGCCATATCACCGTTTACGGCTTCTGTAATATCATACTCTTCAAAGCAATCCTTAAACTCGCTTCTTAAGATACTATCGTCGTCAACCAGAAGTATTTTATTTTGCTTTACATTTTTCATTTTAACATTATACCTTTCTGTTAAATGATACAGTCTGACTATTCTATACTTTTTATTGACTTTTTTCCATCCTGAAAGGAGTTCCCCAAAAACGAAGTAGAACCATTTAAACTATAAATTAATAAAACCCTCATGTTTATCGAGTGATCAGTGCTAACGCACGATCTCACCACAGGTGGACACTGATACAAGATATAGTTCCAATGAACTAAAATCTGAAAATCTCTCAATCTTTATTTCTAGGCTTTAAAAACAAAAACGCCATCATTTGGTCACTTAAGACGGCGTTTTATCTACAAACATTTTCAGTTAGTTTGTTTTAGCAGCAGTTTAACTACGCTTGATACCGCCCTCCACAAAGCGTTGGCGGGTCAAAAACTAGATCTGAGTCCGACATGACAAAAAGCGGGGTTTTCAGCAGTCTGCTAGAATCATTTCAGAGTAAACGATATCTGCAATGTTTTTATAATTTACAAATACTTTTACTTTTGAACCAGGCAAACTTATCTTTTGGAGCAGAGTATTTTTTTTCCACGGAGATTCTTTCAAGTGAATACCGAGAAAATTCATTTGTTTTAATATATCGTAAACAAGACCTTCAAGTGAATATAATTCCGACCCGGAAATGACTATCGTATCAATACCGGATAGGACAGCCAATGATCCTCCGATATATTTAAGTATCTGATTCCTATATATATCAAAGGCAAGCTTGACCTTCTCGTCCTTACCATAAATTCCGGCAAGGTCTTTCATGGACATATCGTAACCGGTAACGCCAAAAAAACCGCTTTGCTTTTTCAAGACCTCATCCATCTTGTATATAGAATAACCTGCTTTTTTCATAATATAAAATACGGCACCCGGATCAAGATCACCGCAAGAGGTCAAAGACATTATTCCTTCAAGAGGCGTTCCTCCCAGACTTACGGTCAATGGCTTATTATTTTTGATACCGCAAACAGTTGTCTTTTTGTCAAGAACAAGCGAGATAACTTTTTTATTTTTACCGAAGAGGCAGGCGGCGTAACTGTGATAGATCCCGTGATAACCAAACTTCCTTAATTTACTCTTTTCTGAACTACTTAGAGGTATGGCATAAAACACCTCTTCCAAAGGAAGAGAAAGAAAAAAAGAAGTATCAAAAAACAGAGAAACAGGTATTTTTGTATTTTCTTTGAATAATCTTCGTAAGAGCTTTACGGCAAAAGGTATATAAGACGGATATATATCCGACAAGCTTTCTAATTTATCTATTATGTTTTCTTTCATAGGCTCCGGATTTTTTGATTTTTCCGGACCAAAAGGGAGAACAAACGAAACTGCTGTAATATTATCCGGGTCGATCCCTTTTACAGCTAAGACCTCAAAGAAACTCTTTTTCTTATCCATAATTTCATCATGTTCCAGAACAAATGTAATCTCTTCTTTGCTTCTCTTACTTTCAAAGACTGTGACTTTGATATTACTTGCTCCTATTTCTCCTACTAGTTTCATTTGTGCGCTCCATATGCTTCCCTCGCTATCATTATCTCTTCATTGGTCGGCACTATCATAATACGGGCTGCGGATTTTCCGGAGGAAATATCCTTTATCCCTGACTTATAATTATTATTCTTCTTTTTATCCAACTTTATTCCAAAAATCTCCATTGCTTCGCAGACTTTCTCCCTTACAAGAGGGACCGAAACACCAAGAGAATCAGTAAAAATTAAAATGTCCGGTTTTCTCAGAAGAAGCGAGTAAAAACCTATATATTTTTTTATCCTTCTTATGAACATATTAAAAGCAAAAGCAGCATTTTTATCATTTTTCATTGTCTTTACGGCATCGCGGAGATCAGAAGAGGAGCCAAAAATACCCAGAACTCCGCTTTTTTTATTTAATATTTCATCCGCCTGCTTGACGGTAAGGTCTTCGTTTGCAATGAGACGAAATAATACTCCCGTGTCAAGGTCTCCGCTCCTTGTATTCATAATAAGCCCCTCTAGCGGAGTTAAACCCATAGTATTGTGTATGGAATGACCGTCTTTTACCGCACAGATGCTGGCCCCTCCGGTCCCGAGATGACAGCTTATTATTTTTTGCAGGTCAAACTCTCTTTTTAAGAACCGGGCAGCCTCTGTGGTTACGAACTTATGCGAAATTCCGTGAAAACCAACTCTGCGGATCCCGTATTCTTTTGCAATTTTTGCCGGTAAGGCGTAGGTATAATTTTCCGGCGGAATTTGCGCATGAAAGGCGGTATCAAAAACAGCATACTGGGGTATTTCCCGTGAAAAATTACGGCACATTTCCATAAAAGAATGGGAAACCGGATTATGTATAGGCGCAAGGTCAAAGGTAGTTTTCAGCTTTTTCAGGTCATTATCTTCCGCCCTGGTAGTCTTATTATAAAGATTCCCGGGATGCACAAACCTGTGGGCAAAAGCTGTTGTTTTAAGCCGGCTGTTCTTTGCGACATCCTCCGCTATTACACCCATAATGCATTTAAAAGCTGTACTGTGGTCAGGCATATCAATCTTAAGCACCCTTTTTTCACCCAGAACTACGTGTGTTATAAAAGAAGCTCCCTGGGTCTTAATCCCCACCCTTTCAGCTTCCCCAAAAATAAGGTCTTTTTCGCCGGGCATACTGATTAACCTGTATTTTACCGAAGAACTTCCGGGATTAAAAACAAGTATGTTAATACTTTCTTCAGATTTCATCTGAACTCCACCCGAACGAGGGAATGCCGATATTTCTATACGCTATCCAGGCCGTGCCCAGAACTGCAGCTTCCAGATTCTTAAGCTGTTCCGCTTTATCCGTAACTTTGGAGTGTTCTTCCTTTCCTGCGCCAAAACCCAAGGTAGGAATTTTAAGTTTACCATACGTATAAGAACCAAAAGTAAAGGAATTCTGCCAGTACCCTGTTTTAGATTTTAAATCCACTTCAGAAAGAGCATCCATAGATTTTCTAACAAAAGGCTCTGCGCTGTCCATAAGCCACGGCTCATATTTTTTCTCAACTTTCAAGTCCAGCCCGCCGTTCATATGCAGTTGTTCAACCGCGACTGCCGTATTAACTGAATATTTTTCCTTTTTCGAATAAACTTCTTCCGCAATAGACTTGGCCCTTTTCAAAATAGCATAATGATCTTCCTCCGGCACAAAGACCCTATCTACGGTGAATTTCATCTCTTTCGTGCCCGAGTCATTCTTGGTGTAAGAAACATCTCGGACCGAAAGTTTGGATTTTCCAAGGTTGGAATTCAAAGGGAGTTTCTCTCCTACTTTATACAATTCATTAACAAGAGGAAACGCCATCTGCATTTTACTGTCTGCCGTCTGCCCGGAAAAATCCCCGGTTATCTGTATCTCATATTCCATTCTGCCTTTATGACCGAGGTATACATTTAAACCGGTAGATTCGCATAGAAGAACGCTTTTTATTTTATTTCTCCTGTGTTTAAGTGTTTCACTGAACAAATATTCCACTCTAGCTTCGCTGTTATTAATGTTTGGAATGCAGCAGAAAATAATATTACCCTTTAGAGGCGCAAGCGAATTTTCAAGCAAAGTCCCTGCGAATAAGCCCGAAGTTATGCCATTTTTAAAACCGGCATTGCCGCCTGTTTTTTCCGTTGCATCAAAATGCGAAAGAATAACGATATCCCCTTCATCACGGCTTCCTTTTATCAGTCCTACAACGTTTTCGGCTTTATCGATTGAAACGACATCATAACCATTGTTTTTCATCTCTTTAGAAATATACTTTGGAAAATGCTCGAAATTCGTATTTCCAATTTCAATTTCACCGAGTTTAGACCAAAATTCTTCCACACCGCTTTTAAGTCCGCCCAACCTGCTTTTCAGTATGTCTTTCATATTTCCTCCTGTTTTATATTGATTAACATTATTAAGCATATATTAACACCTTTTGCAAAAAAAACTAGAAAGAAGGCGGCGTTATCACCCAAACAGCCTCAGCCTCCCCGTTTCCAATATTTTTAAAGGAATGCGGGGTTTTTGAATTAAAATATATACTGTCTCCTTTTTTCAATATATAGATACTGTCATTCAATTTTATCTCCAACTCCCCCTTTAGTACCAGGACAAATTCCTGTCCATAATGCGTGTAATTAGATCCTCCGGAACTGGCATTTTTGTTCATTTTAAATAGAAGAGGTTCCATTGTCTTATTGTTATCCGGAGAAGTGAGGAGATACATACTTACCCCTTTTTCAAGGTCCTTTATATTCTTTCTGTCTTTCTCCCTTGTTACCGGCACTTCAGATACCTGCTGCCCCTCACCGATAAGCTCACCTACCGTAGTGGAAAGTTTGTCCGCTATTTCCTTCAAGGTTGAAAGAGACGGTGAAGCCTTTCCCATTTCCACTTGAGATATAAAGCTCGCGCTCAAATTCAAGCTTCTAGCAAATTCGCGAAGCTTAATCCTCTTGCCTTCGCGTAACCTTCTTATATTTACTCCTACCGGATTCATCATAGCTTTATTATATACTATTTCACGTCAGCTGTCAAGCAGTAATGAATATTTGTTAATCTAGCATTAACACTCTTTTGCCCGGACTTATTTTGTTTTGCTTACTTATTTATCACAATACTTGCGCCTTCTATTAAACCGTAAGGCACAAATACGTACTCCAATTTCTGGTCTGCGTCGTCTACAAACTGGTCCGGACCTACCCAGCCAACATCATCCCCAAGCCTGTGATGACAAGGTCCAAAAGTATTTCTCAACGACCTTACGGGCCCAATTTTATATTATTCAATCTCTACCGGAAATTTCTTGCATAAAATATTATTCTCTTAAAGTAACACCGGACAACATTTTTCTAATCTTACATTAAGGAGCATTATTTTTTTACCACTACTATTACGTTGGACAATAGCACTATCTTTAGTTTTACTGCAGCCGGCGGTAGTCGCGGGGGGAAAGGCCTGTTATACGTTTGAATATGCGGTTAAATAGAGACACGCTGTTGTATCCTGTTTCATAAGCTACCTCAAGGATGTGTTTGTCCGTATTTTTAAGTAAAAAACATGCTTTGTAAATTCTAAATTCAGTTATATATTCAAAAACACCGTAACCTGTTGTTTTCTTAAAAAAAAAGGAGAAATAAGCCGGAACCAGATTTACTTTATCCGCAAGCTCTTTTAAAGTAATCTTTCCGGAATATCTTTTCTCAATATGTACAAGGATCCTCTTAATCCGTTCATCATTTTCCATATAAGACATTTTAATATCAGATTCTTTTTCAAGATGTCTTGCCAGGTTGATTATTAACTCCGCAAAATAGGTCTTAGTAACCGTTTCATAACCTCTTTTTTTTCCGTCATGTTCTACACATATTTTTTTTATAAGACTTTCAATAAACACCGTTTCAGCAGGTGGAAGATGAACAGGCATACTTAATTTTTCATTAAGCACATTCACAAAACTTTTCTTCCCGGGGAATACTTTCTCAAGATAATTCTTCTGAATCTCTCTTTCGAGTTTTACGGAGAATATAATATTATATATCCCAATCTCTTTATCTGTCTCATAGCCGTGGACCCCGCCATCCGGGATAAAAAATATACTGCCTCTTTTAATACTCTTTTTTCCCTTAAGTGTTTTATGAAACGCATGCCCTTCAATCGTAAAAACAAGCTCATTAAAATCATGGGTATGCAGGTTTGTACCCTTTGACTCGGCATTTTTAAAGATATTGAACTCAAAACCGTTATAAAAATGATTTAAACCTTTAAGTAAAGTATATTTACTTTTCATTTAATCTAAAAAATGACGCCGCATTATCATAGCAGAACATCTTTACTTCTTTCATTGAAGGCAGGTATTTTCTGGCAAGCTGAATAGTGTCTTCAAACGGTTCAAGATTACAACCGGAAAACCATATCGGTCCGTCTGTACCTACTAATAATTTATTAAAACCGCCCACTCTCTCGGCCATTTCAAACAGCAAGGAGAAAAAACCCAGCCAGGAGGGTTCAATGTAACAGTTTTTAAAAGCACCGGCCATATAAACACTTTCTTCAATAGTCGAACCATGCCCCAGAATAAATCTTAAATTTTGACGTTTTCCCAAAACACCCCGAAAAGCAATAGCACTTTGCCCTCGGGTCGGCTGTGTATGGGTTATAACATACAAATCCCTTTCCTTCGCAAAATCAAGGATAGGTCCCACTATTTTTTCCGAGACCTCAAACGGTTTATAATGACAAGGATGTATTTTTATTCCGGTAATCTCCGGATGCTTTTTAAAAAAACGTTCGGTCGTTTTAATAGAGCCTTTTTCAAGCGGATTTACCCAGTAGGCCAGCTGAATCCTTTTGCCATATTTTTTTTTCAAAGTAAAAGCATCTTCATTTAGCCCTTCAATGTCTTTAGCATCAGGAGCGGCAAGAATAAGATTCATTCCGTCCACCTGTCCTTTTTCAATAAACTGCCCTATTTTCCCTTTATTCCCGTCCCACACATGAAAATGCGAATCAAAATATTTTACACTGGCCATTAACTCCTCCGTTGGAAAAGATTCCACTGATTACAAAGCTTTTGGATTCCGCTGATAAAGTCTGCACTAAATCCTAATCAGTTCTCGTAAAATATCTTTTATACTTTCCTATACTTTAAAATATTCCACAGACCTCGTACCACTAAATATTTTCTGATACAGAGCTATGAATCTAAATCATGAATGGTTTACAGATATCTAATAGAACTATCGGCTTTCACTGATAAAGCCTAATTTTAAAAACACACCACTGTTAAATTTCCTCTTCTGATATTTAAAATTCTCATTCATTAGCTATTTTTCTTAATGAATCTTACAAGCTCGCCCATATCAGCTGTGGCAAGACCTACGACAGTATCTGCACAACCGTAATAAACGCTTATTTTATTGGTCTTTTTATCATGCAAAAGAGCGGTCGGAAATACTACGTTCGGAACATCACCTATCATTTCATAGGGAGTCGCAGGCGCAAGAAGGTATTCTTTACAGCGGTATAGAGTCTTCCACGGCTTGTTGCCGTCCAGGATGGCGCCACCCATGCAATATATATAACCGCTGCAGGTAATACGTACTCCATGATATATTAAAAGCCATCCTTCTTTTATCCTTATCGGGGCAGGACCGGGGCCGACTTTAGATCTCTGCCAGCCCGAAGTAGCACCAAAAACAAATTTATGATTACCCCAATGTATAAGATCTTCGCTCTCGCAGTAAAATACTTCTCCAAAAGTAGTATGAAACGGATCAGAAGGCCTGTTCAGGCAGGCAAATTTACCGTTTACTTTCGAAGGAAATAGTACAGCATTTCTGTTATACGGAAGCATAATCTGAGTAATCTGTGTAAACTTTTTAAAGTCTCTGGTCTTCGCAATACCTATATGACAGGAAATACCAGCCGGATAATAACACCATGTAGTATAATAAGTCCCGTCAATCTCAACAACTCTCGGGTCATAGCAGGATGCAGTTTTATAATTTTCAGAAGTATCCCCTTTCATATCTATTTGTTTCTCATTTATCTCCCAGTTAATAGCATCCTCACTGAAGCCCGTATGAAGTTCGCTAAATAACCGGGTGGTGTCAACACGAAAAACTCCCGCATAACCTTTACCAAACTTCACTACTGCGCTGTTGAAAATACTGTTCGCGCCGGCAACATCCTCCGGCTTTATTATCGGATTTCCTTCATACCTCTTAAAAATAGTTTCATTCGCCATAAAACCGCTCCTTTTGGATTAAAGTTTCTTTTATATCAACTAAATTATATTAAGAATTCACTTACATGTCAAGCAAATACCCGACCATGTACCACTCAATACTTTCGGGTACATGTCCAAGAATCCAAAGTATGAAGGGTGCTACTTTTTATTAAGGGAAATACAAAACCGGTGCTGTATGAAAAACTGACAGGCTGTCACAGAATAACAGAAAACATGGAAAAATTCGACTAAAGGTATACTTTATAGTCTATTTCGGGGAAGATATTATCTTTATATTCCATCCAGTTAAGCCAGGGAAGGTCTATGGAGTTGCTGTTTATGTCCTCATAGAGTTTGGTAAACCTTGACAGGTGGTCTTTGGTGGCGTTCACGGCATAGCCTACATTCGTTCTGGTCTTCATAATAAAAGCCCAGTCGGAGGCTTGCATAAGTAAAAGTTCTCTTGCCATCTGATTCAGAGCTCGCTTTAATATTCCTTCGGCATCGGGTAACTTCGCCGCCATCTCGCACATTCTGTCAGCGGCTTTATGGAGATGCCTGTAAATCCAGTCATTTCCGCCTTCCAGCCATACTTCATGACTGCCTTTATAACCCCAGCTGGACTCACAGGGAGAGCAAACCTGATTTTTCGGGTATTCCTTAAGGTACTCGCTCGGAGTAATTGTTTTAAAGACATCCTGATCATGATAAACTTTTCTAAAAAAGAAATTTAAAAACTGAGGGCCCTCATACCACCAATGGCCGTAAAGCTCTGCATCATAAGGCGCAACAATTATCGGCTTTCTGTCCATTTTCGAGGCAAGATGTTCCACCTGTTTTTCGCGGTTAAAAACAAAATTACCGGCATGCTCCGCCGCTTTATGGTCGGCAATCCAGGGATCATACGCTTCTTTGTAATCCGAGGCACCGGTAATCCTGTAGTATTTCATACCGGTAAAGGTACGCAGCCCATCTTCATTAATATACGGTTTTATATATTCATAATCCAAATCAAAACCGACATCCCGGTAAAACTCTCTATAGTAAAAATCCCCGGGATAACCTTCCTTCGCACTCCACACCTGTTTTGAAGACTCTACATCCCTCGCAAACGCAGCTGTACCGCTTCTTGTAAAGACAGGTGCAAAGATACCGTATTTCGGTCTGGGTTTTGCGTAGTTTACACCATGAGAGTCGACAAAAAAGAAGTTTATTCCGTTTTCCTTAAGGATCTTTTCGATACCCGGGTAATAAGCGCATTCAGGCAGCCAAATCCCGTTAGGCTGTTTTCCGATATGTTTTTTATGACAATCCACAGCAACTTTTATCTGGGCACGCACTGCTTTTTCATTTACACTGAGTAACGGAAGATAACCGTGAGTGGCTCCGCAGGTAATTATTTCAAGCTTGCCCAGATCAGAGAATTTTTTAAACCAATTAACAATATTTTTATTGTATTTTAAAAAGTAGGCACGGTATTCGTTAAATTTCCAGCTATACATTTTTGCCACATGATTAAAATGAGGCTCGAACTCCGTACGTCTTATTTCTTTTTCTGAAAGTTCTATGAGTTTTTCTATATGATGAAGCGCTCTGTCTTGAAGCAGTGGGTCTGCAAGCATATTAATAAGCGGAGGGGTCAAAGACATAGTGACCCGAAAGTCAACATTATCTTCTACAAGCCGTTCGTAAACGAGGAGAAGAGGGATATATGTTTCAAACACAGCTTCGTAAAACCAATCCTCTTCGAGGAAATCATCATGTTCAGGATGCCTGATATAAGGCAGGTGAGCATGGAGTACTAAAGCTAAGTATCCTTTAGGCATTATTCCACCTTCTTTGTATCTTGTGTTACTGTTATCTTAAATGACTTTTTATATTTTCCGTCTGCCGAATTGCCGACTATATCAAGAGCATGGATACCGTCTATAAGCGCAAATCTCGCAGAAAAACTCCCGTCTTGATTTAAAACAACCGCTGTATTATTAATGGTGACTTTCGCATCCGGCTCTGTGGCTCCGTAAACTATCAGTTCCGTCCCTACTCTCATCCAAAATGCCGAAGGTTTTTTTTCATATTTTACGGAACTGGACAAACTGCTTACGCCGCCGGAACCGGAAGTAGCGTCATTTGGCCGGAACTCTCCACCGTACAGCGCTTCACTTTCGCCCTTTCCCCTGCTTGCTTTTGCAATATACATCTTCCAGGCTTCCGAAGAATCCATCCACTCTTCATAGTCAAAGTTAGACATACTATCTGCAGGGGTTGACATAGCATTGGATCTTGCAAGCGTAAAGAACCTCCCCGAAGGCGCTAGAACACCAATATCAACAACCCAGGATTTTTCCGGAGCATAAACCTTCAAATAGTAGCTTATTACAAGATTTTCAAGAGTAATATCAAAATATCCATGGGCATTGTTCCCGTTAAAATCTATATTTGTAACTTCATAAACACGGAGTATTGATCTTGCAGAGTAGAACTCCTGTCCAAGTTCTTTTTGTGCTTCTTCTATTCGGGGAAGCGATACTTCCCAATATGCAAAAAGCCAGTATGAATCCCTGGTCAAAAGAACAATACGGGTATCACCATAAAAATCCTGGACTTTATTGTCATATTTTTTATATATCAGGGAAGGATGACCGGCTTTTTTAGACTTCAAAATTACAGGCTTTACCGCTGCAATTTTTTGCTCCGGTATTTTCTCCGGAGTTTTTTCCTTTAACGTTAACAATGGAGCTTTTCTCTTTTTTACGATGGCCTTTACCGCAGCTTTTACAACAGATTTTACGTAAGGTTTCACGACAGATTTTATAGAAACTTTAACGGGTTTTACTGCGGCTTTTTCTTTTAAAGGCTTTATGTCTTTCAATTTTTCTTTTTTCATTTTGAATACCTCATTAATAATACCAGACAAATATCGTCATTTCAATAGGAAAGCATTAATATATATTGATTATTTTCCATATATCATTGACCGAAAGCATTAATTCCAGCGTTAAAACTTGTTAAACGCAATTCCAACGGGGAGTTTAGGATAGAAATATGTGGTTTTATGCGGCATTTTCTCCATTTTATAGGACAAATCCAATATTGTCCTGGCAGATATATCGGGAATTATAAAACCTGCGTGAAACATCCCGTTATTCACTTTTTCCTTCACTTCCGAAATATCCCGTGTATAAGCTGTTTCTTTGGTTTGCGGTAATTTCCTGAGGATTAAGTGATGCAGCAACGATGTAGGCAGTTTTTTCCAGGTCAACGAATGTTTTTCTTTAATTGAAGAAAAGACCCTATTCCCTTTTGGCTTTAAAGCATAGTATCTGTGATCAGTATATAAAATAATTTCTTTGCTTTCAGGGGTTTTCAGTTCTTTTATTTCAAAATAGGGAGAAAGTTTTTCAAAAATATTTTGCTTACTTACTTTAAAGATAAATTTCACAAGGCGGTGCGTCGGAAGGACTACGAGTCCTTTATCATGCAGGGAGACAAGCGTAAACATAATATAATTCCAGGATGAATCTGTAGATGCAGGGTATAATTTTCTCATCTTCTTTTTAAAAAACAGACCTACTTCATACCTGTGATGACCATCAGCAATAAATACTTTTTTATTTTTAAACGCTTTTATAGCGTCAAACACAGCCTTTTCATCCCTGACGCACCATACTTTATTTATAACATCTCCATTTTTATCTTTCATCTTAAAAATAGCATAAGGTTTTTTTGAAGTAATGTTTTTAAAGCTATAAGAACCTTCATATAGTCCAAAGATGGGACTCATATTAGCGCCGCACGCCTCAAGAAGTTTTAAGCGATCGGCCTTGTGAGACGGAAAAGTATTTTCATGAGGCAGGATATTTTTTCCGGCAAACTCTTCCAACCTTACGAGGCAGAGGAGACCTGTCCTTATCTTCTTTTCACCCTCCAATAAAAACTGCTGTTGATGCACAAATAACACAGGTTTTTTTTCAAATACTAAAGTACCTTCAGATATCCAATTAGAAAATTCTTTAGCCGCCTGAATATACCTGTCGCCTTTTTCTGTCTCTTTTCTGAGAATAATTCTGACAATATTTTTTTCCGATTTAGAATAGTAAACACCCTGCATTTTTGGAGTTATAACATCATACGGAAGAGAAACTACCCTTGAAAGGTTACCTGTTTTTCCCGGATCATATTTAAGCGCCTTAAAAGCCGATATATTTACCATTTAGCCTCTAAATCAGCGCATCAAGTCTTTTCTTAATTGCCGGTTTCGGTTGTGCTCCTACCATTTGCCCGACTACTTCCCCATTTTTAAACATTAAAAGGGCAGGGATAGAACGAATTCCAAACTTTGAACTGACTCCGGGATTTTCATCTACATTAACCTTTCCTATCTTCACTTTTCCCGCATATTCTTTTGCCAGTTCTTCAATCGTCGGACCAAGCATTTTGCACGGACCGCACCACTCTGCCCAGAAATCCACGAGAACAGGCTCTGCAGCCTTTAATACTTCTTTTTCAAAATTCACATCTGTAAATGTCAATGCCATAAAACTCTCCTTAACGTAAAATCCGTTAAAACGTTGCACGTTATCACGTTACTAACGTTCTAAATTAATGTGGTAATATAAATTCAACAACTCCTATATTTAACCTTCCATTGCTTCACTTACTTTTTTTGCTGTGTTTACTGTTCCTGCTGCACTTATTATTCTGCCGGAGCAGGTGTTGCCGGTTCGGCTGCAGGTACAGGAGTAGTGTTTTCCGGCACGGAATTAGTTTTTGGCACAGGTGCCGTTTCCGGCTGATTTTGCTGTTTCACTGCTTCTTCTTTTGCTTTTACCAGAGCATCTTTCGCAAGTTGAGAAGCTTTAGCAGCTGATTCTGCGGCCTGTACAAAATTTGCTTTGTCCATCGCATCAGTTGCAGTCTTTATTGCTTCTTCCACGTTCTTATACATATCAGGAACCAAAGTATCAGCATTAGAGTCTTTTGCTTCCGCAAGAGCTGTCTTGGCTTTTGTTAATTCATCGGTAGCTTTCTCGACATCTTTATTTGCCTTATTTATGGAAGCCAGTGCTTGCGAAGCAAAGCTTTTCGCAAGTTCATAATTTTTCAACCTGATATTATTTTTCGCATCCCAGATATAATTAGTAACTTCCTTAATCATCTTACCATAAGTTTTATCCATTCCAACTTCTTTCGCAAGCTGCAAGCTTCTTTCTGCCTCTGCTATTATTCCCTGTATTTGCCCGGGCAACTCTCTGACATTCTTTGCCGAGTCTCCGGCTTTATTTGCCAAATCAATGGATTTAGAATATTGACCCTTTTCAAGCCATTCTTCTGCTGTAGAAAGGTATGATTTTGCGCTGTTAAACATTTCATAGAGATCTTTAAGTGTAGGCGCTTTTTCTGACAGCTTTATCTCCGCCTTTGCATTATCAATAGCGGCAACCGCCCTGTCATACATAGGCTTATCCGCAGGCTTGATTACTTTTGAACAACCAACAACGGCAATAGCTACTGACACCAACAATACGCTAATTTTTTTAAACATTTTTTACCCTCCTGAAATATTTTCAACTTACCTGAAACTGTTATTTAATATAATTATATACCAAAGTCGCCATTAAAACAAGCCCGAAATCGGGCTGATGACACAGATAAGACAGATTTTGGCACAGCCTCGCAAACTCGGAGAGGTTTATAAGCTTAGAATTTGTTTTTGCATTTATTACTCATACTTGGTGCACTTATACTTCAGACTTTGTACTTTGGGCTGATTTTACAATCAGTTTTATTCCATCAACCGAAACGACCGATATCTTTTCTCCTTTTTCAAGATTCTGTCCGTCAACTGTCTCAGCACTCCAATCTTCTTTATTTACTATTACTATTCCTGAAGGTTTCATATCGGTTTTTACTTCACCTTTGGCTCCAATAAGAGCAGCAATCCCTGAAACCGGTTTGCTTTTCAAAGCTGACACTCCGATAGTAATTATAAATACAAAAAAACCGCCGGTAAGAAGTACCATTGTAAAAACCACAGGCAAAGATATTTTAAAATACGGGGAGAGGGGATTGAAGATTAGAAACGACCCGAGGATAAGAGACAAAAGCCCCGCTATTCCTATCAAACCGTACGAAGGTGTTTTTATTTCGAGAATAAAAAGCATAAAGGCCAGCAACAGAAAAGCAGCACCGGCAAAGCTTACTGAAATAGAACCCATGGAATAAAGAGAAAGAATTATAAAAACCCCGCCGGTAATCCCCGGAACAAAAGTACCAGGAGAGGTAAATTCGAATATAAGGCCAAAAACTCCGAGGATCAGAAGAATATACGCGATATTGGGGTCACCTATTACATGAAGAACAACTTCCCAGCCGGACATGCTGATTTTTTTAACTGTCACATTTCTTAATTTTAGCTTCACCTCTCCTTTTAAGCGTTTAAGGGTTTTACCGTCAAGTTTTAGCATAAGATCATCTACGGTATCTGAAATAGTATCCGCCGCATTAAGTTTAACAGCTTCTGTTTCTGTAATAGAAACACTTTTTCTCACAGCCTCTTCAGCCCATACCATATTTTTCCCGCTCTTTTCAGCAAGGGATCTGATATAAGCCGCCGCATCATTGGTAATCTTTTCAGAAACTGTGCCGCCATCAAGGTAAACAGGATGGGAAGCGCCCATGTTTGTCCCCCTGGCCATCGCGACATAGTCAGACGCCATTGCAATAAAGAGCCCCGCGGAAGCAGCTCTCCCTCCTTTCGGATATATCTGGGTAACTACAGGAACTTTAGAATCTAAAATCTTTTGGACAATTTTCCTCATTGAACTGTCAAGACCGCCGGGAGTATCCAATTGAATTATTACCAGTTCTGCCTTCAATTCTTCCGCCTGAGAAATCCAATTTTCAACATATGAGGCTGATATCGGATTAACAACTCCCTTTAATTCAATTACAAATACTTCTCCGGCAAACAGCTGAAATGTCAGCACTGCAAAAATAATAATAATTTTTATTATTCTCATTGTTTTCTCCTCTTTGTATACCCCATTCCATAAAATATAAGATATGGCTCATAAACTGAAATCTCTTTAATATAGGGGGAAAATAGTTTTCCCCATCCGCCTGTAGCAATCACTTTAAAGGTTTCCCCTGTTTCTTCTCTTACTCTGCGTATCAATCCATTTATCATCTCGACATACCCATAAAACACACCTGCTTTTATACAGTCTTTCGTATTTCTCCCTACCACCTTTTTTGCAAAATCTACGGGCACATAAGGAAGCCTTGAAGTTTTTTCGAACAAGTATTTTGAAAACAAGGAGGCTCCGGGACAAATAAGTCCCCCTTTAAACTCCCCTTTTTTACTCACCAGATTTATTGTTGTAGCCGTGCCAAAATCAATAACCAGACAGGGAACTCCATATTTTTTTACTGCGCCAAGAGAAATCAGCAGCCGGTCAATTCCTGCAGTCTTTTTATTTTCATATAAATTTATTACAGGCACATTCGTGTTCAGGATAACAAGAGCTCTTTTTTTATATTTTTTCACCGCTGCTTTTAGAAGCTCCGGAACTACCGATGCGACAACAATCAATCCGCAATTCTTTTCTGTTAAAACCGAGAGCTTCTTAAATGAAGAAACCCCGGAGGGAACCCGTTTTAAGGGAACAAAAACTTTTTTTCTAAAAAAACCGGCAACCATAAATGAATTGCCTATGTTTAAATATACTTTTTTATGATACATCGCCGCTCAGCACTCTCTTTTTCTCCCCTGAACTCAGACGCAAAATCAAGGCACAGTCGTCATCAATATCAAGAGCGATTCCCTCAAAACTCTCCAGAAGTCCTTTTACCTTGACTTTATTATTTAGAGTAACAGAATGTTCTTTCCACCTTGAAAGAAACGGTTCAAATCCCTCTTTCTTAAAAAGCTCATAACCTGTTTCAATATTTTTGAGTATCTCTTTCAGAAGTTTAAGACGTGATACTTCTTTTCCAGCCTCAACAGATAAAGAAGTTGCAGAATTTTTCAGCAACCCCTCGAAAGCATTTTCATTTAGATTAACATTGACCCCTATTCCAATCACCTGATAATTAATAACATCCGGACCGGCTTTTATCTCTGTAAGTATGCCGCATACCTTTTTTCCGTTTACCAGTACATCATTAGGCCACTTTAAACCGGCTTTTAATCCTGTAACCGACTTTATCGCATCAAGCACAGCAAGACCCGAAATAAAGGTAAGTTTTGCGGAATGTTGAGGATTTATCTTCGGCTTCAGTATTATTGAAAACCAAAGACCGGAACCGGACGGAGAGATCCATTTTCGACCTAACCTTCCTTTTCCTGCAGTCTGCTTTTCGGCAATTACCACTGCTCCTTCAGAAACCTTCCCTTCAGCTAACTTAATTGCAATCTCATTGGTCGAGCCTGCCTCGTTAAAGCAATAAAGTTCCCGTCCCATATATTCAGTTTCTAATCCATCCCTTATCTCTGCCGGCAATACTTTATCAGGCGAAGAGATCAGAGTATATCCCAAATGAGTATGACTTTCAATTTTATATCCCTGTTTCATCAAGGCATGCATATGTTTCCATATAGCAGCCCGGGTAACCCCAAACTTTTTACTGAGCTCCTCACCTGAAATACAATCCGGACAGGAAGATTTAAGTAAAATCAGTATTTGTTCTTCTTTATCCGGTATGTTCATACCGGAATCGGTCCGTGCTTCTCTTCGTATTTTTTTACATTATCTGTTAACGCCATTAAAAACCTCTTTATATGGGTAGGAGAGGAAATCACTCTTGCCCCCACTTTGTTTTTCTGTTGTTGAGGAAATACAAAAACAAAATCCATAACAAACTCATTCTCGTTATGAGATACCACTACAAAATTAGAATAGACACCCTTACTGATCTGTTCATCTATTTCTATGTTTATTTGTTTTCCGTCTTCGTTGTTGAGCATAAGCCCTCCTGATTAAAACAATCGTCTATAAAAGTTCATAACGTCCGTAAAGTCCATTAAAGTTTTACACTAATGTGGTATATTTTACTTTTTCCGCCTAGGCGGATTTCGCGAAGCTTTAAGGTCCAATATTTAAACTTCGCTCAACTTGCTTTCTTTTCCGCCAAAAAGCGTGGCGGACTGCTCGCCTAAATACTGGCGCGCAGACTATTTCTACTTTCTCTACTTACTGCTCTTACTTCTCCTGCTTCCACTGCTTTATTCGCTTTTTTTGCTTTCCTTGCTTTCCCTGCTCTCTTCCGCCGCAACTCCCGAGTAGACCTTTTTAATACTGCAATTAGAGTAATAATGTGTTATTATTTCTATATAACTCTTTTTTCTTGCAGCCATTCTCATGGCACCTTCCTGACACATCCCTACACCATGACCCCATCCGCATCCAAAAATAAGATTTTTTTCAACCTTATAGAAAGAACTCCTGAGACCAGAAAGGGCGCTCCGGCTCCGGTCTAAAAGATATTTTTTTGTACCCATCTGGGACTCTCTGACATAACCGTTTAAATCTCTTTTAATTATCTTGAAAGTTTTTGTTTCTTCCGGATCTGCCATACGAAACCATCTGAAAACCTCATCATCCGCGCAATAAGACACGGGAGAAAGCTTGATCCATCGGTCCAGATTTTCAGGAGTCAAAGGCCAATCCCTATAACATTCTTTTTGCTCTGCCGCTTCAAAATCCCCGACTCCGCAGAGAGTTTCACACTTTTCACCTCCCCACACATCACACACATTCGCCGTACGCCCCCCGCAGGTAGAGAAGAAATACGTGGAAACTGCTCCTTTTGTGTTAAAAACCACTTCACCTCTGGTCAAATCCACAGCTTTTGTCGTACTTGCTTGTTCGGTATGAACCCCGGTATACGCCTGACAATGAACATCCGCGCAAAGATGAAAATCAGTATTTCCCCCGTTCATTTCTATTTTTTTGTAGATATAACTTCTCGCAACAACTGCCTGGGCTTTTAAAGCTTCGATGTTTGCTCTGGAACCTATTTCAGAGGGTACAACACTATAAAGATATTCTTCCAGATTAACTTCATTTACAAGACGAAAACCCCTGTCCTCAGCAACAATCTTTAATACACCGCGATAGCTCCTGTCTTTATTATTGGCCCAAAAATATCCTCTATCCATTGTTACATCAAAAATAGTAAAAGTTGCATCCTTCAATTCCGGCACAAAGTAAAGCGCGGTATCTCTTTTTATCCAAACTTCTACGGGTTTTGAATCTGCAGAGCCCTTTATATAGATCGATGCCCCTTCCCTTGTAATCTGAAGATCTTCCTCGGGTTCGGCTTTCTTAACTATTTTACTGTCATAATAAATGCTATACTTCCCGGCACACTTAAATCTTACAAATTCCACACCGTTTACAATCACCACTTTAAGTACGGGAATACCTTTATCATCCCTAATATAATTAACCTTCAAACATTTTGTTTCTTTTCTGTTTTTTTCTTTTGATGCTTCAGTTTTTTTAATATACTCAGAAGCTTTTACTCCGATCTCTTTAAGTTTTTGCTGCACTTCTTTATTATAAGGCTCGATATAAGAAACTTTCTTATAATTTTCAAAGGCCTCGGCATATCTTTCTTTTTTACTGTATATTTCAGCCATTTTAAGATTAGCCTTATAAAAACTATTATCATATTTAACCGTATTCTGATAGCAGGTTAAAGCATTGTCAAGCTCTCCTTCAGCATAGTAATAATCAGCCAGTAAAAAATGCGCTTGAGCGAGGCGGATATCATATTCCAGCACTTTTTTATACATTTCCGCGGAATAAATATCCTCTTTCCTTTCATGATAGACCAGTCCAAGTCCAAAAGCCGCAAGCATTTTTATTTTTGCCGTATCAGCATCCTGATCCTGCATAGCATCAAGAGTATTAAAAACATTCTCAAGATCAATCTTGGCTCCGTTAAAATCCTTCATGTAAAACCGGGAGTACCCCATGCTGAGCCGCCAGAAAGGGTCATCTTTTATTTTGAGAGCTGCTTCATAATTCCTGACAGCATCAGAATAAAAACCGGTGTCTTTGTAAACGGTGGCAAGATTTGCCAAAGCTATCTCGGAACCGGTGTTTTTTATTAAAGAGAGGTATTTATCAATAGCCCCTCCAAAATTACCGTTATAATAATCCAGAGTAGCTTCACGCATGCCCTTACCAAACTCATCCTGCGGAGCGGCAGGGACACATAAAGTAAGACAGCCAGCATCAGAAGAAACAGCAGGGAGTTGTTCAAATTTTCCGGAAGAAACTCCTTCGCCTTTAGATTTGAAAACTTTAACCGGAGTTGTCCCGCAAGCGGAAAGAAAAATAAAAGCAGTTAAAACTATTATGCCAAAAAATAAATTTTTCATTAAGAGATCACTTTTTAAGGTTGAATTTAAAAGTTATCCGACCGTCCTGATCTGTCTGATTTGCGGAAAAAGGAAGAGGCGCAAATTTCCATTTTCTCATACATTCTATTACAACCTGATCAAGCTCTTTAAATCCGCTGGTTTTTATTACTATGGTATCTTTTACATCTCCCTTTGGATCTACTTTTATTTGAGCTTTTATTTCACCTTCTATGCCTTTTCTCCTGGCCCATTCAGGATACAACGCCGGCGGACTGTAAAGGATCCCCCGGGAAGCTATAGGCCCTTCAATTCCCGTTTTACCGTCCAGACTTCCGGGAGGCAGATTATCCTCCCCATACCCGCCGCCAAAAGAAGGCCCTTCTATCAGTCCTGATGCGCTCTTTAAAGCCGTTTCATCCATACCAATAGGATTCTCTTTTCTTATTTTCGTTATTTCTTCATTTGAACGCGGGTTCACTTTTACCGGTTTTACCATTTCCGTATCAGGGGATGTACTCTTTATTACAGGGGGTTTTTGAGTGACTTTAACACTCGGCTTTTTAATCCCGGAATCTACTACTTCCCCTTTTTGTCCAAGACCCTTCCCGTAAGGCATTTCTGCAAGAAATGTTACTTCAGTAAGGTATACAGTCTTTCCGGCAGAAGCTTTAATATTAAGAGAAGAAAGCCATAGAAGAAGCAATAGGTGTATTAAAAGCGAAATGACAATAGTATATTTCAGATCGCCGCTTTTTTGCATTAATTATCTCCGGTCCTCTCCGCAGCTATAGCCAGCTTTACCGCTCCGGCCTTTTTAGCAATATCGAGAACTCTTACAACCTGTCCGTGCATCACGCTCTTGTCAGCATTTAATATTACTGTTTTATCCTTTTCATTTTTCAAAAACTGCTCCAAAGCGGGCTGAAGGCCGTCAAACCCTGTCTCCCTGTCATTTAAATAGACCTTGCCATCCCGGGTAATAGATATCGTAATATTTCTCTGAGGTGTTGTATCCGCAGTTGTCGCTGTCGGAAGTTTTACATTTATCCCTCCTGCAAGTATCATAGGAGTGGTCACCATAAATATTATTAGGAGTACCAGCGCCACATCAGTAAGCGGTGTAATGTTTATGTCGGAGATTATCTTATCATCTACTCTATATCGTCTCATGTATTGCCTCCGGTCACTTTTTCACGATTTCGATAATTTCCGCAGCACTATCCTCAAAAGTCACCAGAAGTTTTTTAATCTGTCTTGTAAAAGCATTATAGAAAATAACAGAAGAAATAGCTACTATAAGGCCGGCTATGGTATTAATAAGCGCTTCTGCGATACCTCCGGCCACGACAGAAGGCCCTACTGCAGATTCAATTGACATTGATTTAAAAGCATGCATAATTCCGATAACAGTACCGACTAAACCTATATACAAAGCAATATTACCTATAGTACCAAGAATTCCCAGGAATTTCTCCAGACCAACCATTTCTTTATCGACAGCTCTCATAGCTATTTCTGATAATTCGCCTTTATCTTTTTTGTGAGAAAAAAGAATTGTTTTAAAGACATTACTCAAAGGACACGGTACTTTAAAGAAAAGGAATTTAACCCTGAAATTATCGCAGAAAGTAATGGCTTCGGATATTTTGCCGGACATGACCATATTCCTGACCTTTGTTTTAACCTCTTCAATAATTTTCATTCTGACCCCGTAGAAAGTTTTCAGCCTTTCAAGAAACACCGCCACTGAGAGTATTGAGCAAATAATCAGAATCCATACAACAATACCACCTTTTTCTAAAAGGCTTAAAAACGACATATTTTCGAAGAACATATTTCCTCCTATTGAAAAAATGAAGTAATTTAGAAATACTGTAATAATTATAGCCAGAAAGGCAGGGTATGTCAACCATCAAAAGCCCAAAAATATATACCTAAACCCGTAAAAATCTAAAAGTTCATAAAGCCAATAATTCAATTACTTTTCTAATAATGCATCCACTTTTTTTGCTGCTTCATCCAAAGCTTCCTGCGGAGTAGCTTTTTTTAAAAGGACTTTTTCTAAGGCTTCTCCTATATAAATTCTTACTTCCTGCCAGCACTTAACTCTGGGATCAGTCACGGCATTATCAAGCTCTTTAATACCGATTAAATCCAAAGGTTTTTTCTTTAGATGCTCAACCATCACAGGACTTGTAAGCGCTGACTTTCTAATTGGTAAATAGGAGGTTCCCATCGCCCATTTTACATTATTTTCAGAGTTTGAAAGCCATTTAATAAATTTGTAACAAGCTTCTTCTCTTTTCTGACTATTTTCTTTTTTCGCAAAAATCGCAATATTAGTACCGGCTATCGGAGCAGTTTTAATCTTACCTGCATATAACGGCGCGATGCCGACAGAAAAAGCTGTTCCAATATCCGATTCAAGATAACTCCGATGCGGGCTTGTAGAAATGAAAGAGGCCATTCGGCCTGCTTTAAAATCGCCATCAAGGTAATCTTTTGTATATACTGCCACTTTATATTTATTATACAAATCAGTTATGAATTGTAAGGTTTCTCTTCCTGCCGCATCATTAAAAGTTGATTTTGTTTCACTCTCATTGAAAAAACTTCCCTTATTCATATATAAAAGTATGGCAAATATATCTATATTGGCTCTAAAACCAAAGCCGTAACGCACAGTTTTTCCGGAAGCATCACGCTTAGTTAACTTTGTACAAACATTTAAGAACTCCGCAACGGTCTTTGGAGGAGTAAGACCTTCTTTCTTAAAAAGGGATTCATTGTAATAATAGACATAGATAGATTTGTTAAACGGGAAAGTCCACAGCGTTTTTTCGTAACTATTATTCCGGATAAAAACAGGATAAATATCTGCTAAATCCTTTTTTCTATCCGGATCTTTTGAAAAGTACTTTTCAACCGGAATTATAGATTTTTCCTCGACAAATCTCGTTGTCCAATTCTCGTAGACCTGCGAAATGTCCGGCGAATTACCTGCAGCTACAGACGCCAGAAGCTTTTGAAGCAAAACATCATAATTTCCCACATATTGAGGAGTAATTTTTATATCCGTATTCTCTTTTTCAAAACCTGTAATAAGTTCTTTTAAGACCTTATCCTTTGGATCCGCCATTGCATGCCAGAATGTAAGTTTTATTTTATCAGAAGAAGAGCCGCAGCCCGAGAGGAAAACAACCGCAGCAAAAACACCGATTATTATTTTTTTCACTTTACCATCCTTTTATTAAAAACAATTTCATTAAATAGAATATTTTACACTATAAGACCAAAACAATTATATATGAATGCAAAATTAAAAACAAGGAAAAATAGAAGCTCGTGGAGGCTCGGAGGCGCAGATGCTTATCCGCCCTATGGCGAGACTTCGTCAGAAGAAACTTCTGACGGGGAGGTGCGGCAAAAATAAATTGGATGATTAGAAGGTCAGCAAAAGATGGAAACAAAATGAAACTTTTGTTTTACAAACTTTATGAACTATGACTACTTCATTCCCGTCGTTGCAATTCCTTCTACAAAATATTTCTGGGCGAAGAAGTAGACTATTATTACGGGTAATGTCGCAAAGAGCGCGGCGGCCATCATCAGATGGTACCGGGTGGCGAATTCAAAGGTGAAATAAGCCAGACCTACAGGAAGAGTCCGCATGTTTTCACTGTTAGTCATAATAAGAGGCCAAAGGAAAGAATTCCAACTGCCTATCAGCGAGAAAAGCCCGACACTTATGAAAACCGGTTTCGCTACGGGAAAAAGTATTTTCCAGAGTATCTGCCAGTGCGAACAGCCGTCAATTTGAGCCTGTTCAAAAAGTTCTTTAGGCAGGGACAGGAAGAATTGCCGCATCAAGAATATTCCAAAAACATTCACAGCCCAGGGAATAATCAAGGCAAAATATGTATCCAGCCATCCGAGGTTTTTCAAGATAATATAATTTGGTATTAACGTCACTTCCACAGGTATCATCATGGTCCCAAGAAATATTAAAAAAATAATTCTTTTTCCTTTAAAATCAAACCTGGCGAAGGCATAACCTGCCAAGGCTGATGTCGCAACCTGTAAAAGAGTAGTTAGAACAGTCACAAACAAGCTATTAAAGAAATAGGCGCCAAAAGGCGCCGCCGAAAAAGCATCTGAAAAGTTCTTAAAATTTATCTTTGAAGGGAGAAATTTTGGCGGCATAGCAAGGACTTCCTCGGGAAGCTTAAAAGCTGTTACCACCATCCACAAAAAGGGTATTACCATTATAAACGCTCCGGCAATAAGAGCGGTATAAATAAAAGTCCGTCTAATTTTCATAATGTATCTTTTCTCCCCAGTATTTATTCTGCAGTATTGTGAGAGTAAATATCACCAGAAATATTACAAAAGAGATCGCTGAAGCATAACCTATCTTAAAGAACACGAAGGCATTCTGATAAAGATAATATACAAGGACCATGGTAGATTTAAGCGGACCGCCATCCGGCGTGAGCATATAAACCTGGGTAAAGGTCTGAAAAGAACCTATCAGAGAAACAAGTGTGACAAAAAATATGCTGGGCATTACGAGAGGAAGCGTCACATACCGGAAGACTGCAAAACCCGAAGCCCCGTCTATTTCCGCGGCCTCATAGTATTCCACCGGTATACTGAGTATCCCGACAAGAAATATTATAATGTTATAACCTAAACTTTTCCAGATAGACATTAGCATTATCGCAGGCATGGCAAGTACGGGATCAAGCAGCCATTTTTGCGCTGATACGCCAAAAAGCCCCAAAAACCAGTTAAGTATACCTGCATCAGGATGATAGATCCAAAGCCAGATCATTCCTACGGCATTTATTGAAGTAACAACAGGCAAGAAATATATAGTACGTAAAATAGACAGCCCCTTTATCTTTTTACTAAGCCCGTACGCTATCAAAAAAGCAAGGATTATCCCCGCGGGTATTGTTCCAACCGCAAAATAAACGGTATTGAAAAGGGATTTCCAGAAATCAGCATCCATCAGGAGTTTATTATAATTGGCAAGACCAACAAATTCTTTATGCTTTGAGATCAGATCCCAGTTGAATAAACTGATATACCAGGAATAAACGGTCGGGAAAATATGAAAAACAGATATTATAATTATTGACGGAAGCAGAAATACATAAGCTATAAAATTATCATTTTTCTTCATCTGTGTTTTAAAAGAGCTTTCTGATAAAGCTCAACATATTTTTTTGCAGAGCTATCCCAGGAAAAATCCAGCTTCATATCTTTTATTATAAGTTTTGCCCAGCTATTCTTATTTTTGTACACTAAAACCCCTCGTTTTACGGCATCAAGCAGCTCCCAGGGAGAATATTCCTTAAAAACAAAACCCGTACCCTTTCCGGTCTTCGGATCATAATTTGTCACGGAATCGGCCAAACCACCGGTCTCTCTTACAACAGGAACAGTGCCATATTTAAAACTGATAAGCTGGGAAAGCCCGCAGGGTTCATACCTTGAAGGCATTAAGAACATATCAGAACCTGCGTAGATCAGATGCGCAATACGCTCATCAAACTTAAAGATTACTGCAAGTTTACCCGGATACTTATTCCGGAAAGAAGCGAACATATCATTATAACGCTGATCTCCAATCCCCTGTACTACAAGCTGGATATCATTTTTCATAAGCATATCCATCGCCGGACTTATAATATCAAAACCTTTTTGATCCGCAAAACGTGAAACAATACCTAAAAGCGGTGTTGCAGGTTTAAACGGCAAACCGGTTTTTTCCGAGAGTATCTTCTTATTTTCAAGCTTTTTGCCTATAGACAGAGTTCCGTATTTTTTTAAAAGGTATTTATCCGTTTCCGGATCCCATTCCTTTCCGTCAATACCATTTAATATCCCGAAAAGGTCCGCTTTCCTGTTTTGCAAAACCCCTTCAAGCCCCCAGCCATAATCATAACTCGATTGTATCTCCTTGGCATAAGTTTCACTCACGGTATTTATTATGTCAGCAAATATCAAACCGCCTTTCATGAAATTTATTTTATCCCAATATTCCAATTTATCCCTCGTGAAATAATTCCAGGGAAGACCTGTAGCATACATGATCTGTTTACTAAAGATGCCTTGATACGCCATGTTATGCACCGTAAGAACCGTTGATGTATCCTTAAAAAAAGAATCCGTTCTTAAAGAAGAAATATAGACGGGTATAAGAGCTGTCTGCCAGTCATTACAATGAATAATATCAGGCTTAAAGCCGGTAAGACGTGCGAAATCAAGGACACATTTTGAAAAATATATAAATCTTTCGGCATTATCAATATAGTCCGAACCATTTTCACCATAGAGCGCATTTCTGCCGAAATACTGGTCATACTCTACAAAATAAAACTCAACAGTAGAGCCTCTGAGTTTGCTTTTCTTTACCGCGCCGCCGTTTGGCAAATCACAAACAAACTTAAGATCATATTTGACCTCATCTATTTTTGAATACTTGGGCATTATTACTTTAACATTACAGCCAAGCTTTGTCAGGGCTTTTGGCAGGGCAGCCGAAACATCCGCCAACCCTCCGGTTTTTGCGAACGGAACAACCTCCGAGGAAGCAAATAATATATTCAACTTTTCTTTTTCTTCCATTCTTTTCCTTTTAATCCCAAAAATATCCCAAAAAGCGCAACCATAACACAGATGTATGAAAACACATCACCAAACTTTGTATAAAAAGTCAGCCCTTCCCCGCAAGAGGGTAAGGCTATTGAAAGTTTATTCCGTTCAAACAGTCCTAAAGTATTTTTAATCTTTCCGGTATAATCAACAAAACCGCTAAGAGTTGTATTTGCAGCCCTGCCGACACTGACCCTGTTTTCCACGGCACGAAAAGGCAATACCATGAAATGCTGATGGGGCGCAGAAGAAACTCCGTACCAGCCGTCATTAGAAACAGTTATCAGGTATTTTGCCCCTTCTACAACAAAACGCCTGCAATCCTGCGGGAATATTACTTCCCAGCAGACAGGAGTAGATATTTCCAGGCCGTTTGAAGTTGTAAATACAACCTCTTTTCTCCCTTTCTCCCACTTATTAAAACCTGCGGTATATTTTTCAAGGAACTTCAACTGTTTTTCAAACGGCACATACTCGCCAAAAGGAACCAGATGCATTTTAGCATATTTACCGGTAAAATTCCCGTATTTCGAAAAATGAAACACCGAATTATAAGCTTCTTTAACACTCAAATCCTTATCAGGGACAGCGTCAGGTGAGCCTACCAATAAATCAGCATTCACAACTTTTGCCAAAGATTGAAGCTTTGCCCAATATACCGGCATATATTTAACATACATAGCTGTCGCGGTCTCCGGCCAAATAATCACTTCGGGAAAATCATTTTTTGATTCAAGAGAAAGGTTTTCATGTGTTGAGAAAGCAAAATCCACGTAGTTTTGATCCCACTTAGCAGTCTGACTTATATTACCCTGAATAACCGTAAAGATATGCCCTGTTTCATTTTTTTCGCCATAAATATGAAGTTTAATAAAACCATACAGAAGAAATATTACCAAAACAAATATACCGGCGAAAATTAAAAGAAATCTTTTCTTAATCCCTTCTTTCCTTTTAATATGTATTAATGCAATACCCGTATTAAAAAGCACCAAAACAAAAGAAACACCAAATACCCCTGTAATATCAGCAATCTGGATTAACGGTAAAAATTTAAACTGGGAGTAACCGAGAAGCGCCCAGGGAAAACCTGTGAGCAAATAAGTGCGGAGCAGTTCAACCCCCACCCAGATAAAGGGGGCATAAACCAACCCGGTTAAAACGGTTAATACACAAAATAATCCTATAAAAAGCGACAGGTACGTTCCGAGCAAAAGCCAGGCAGGAAAAGCTAATATTCCGAGTTCCTTCATGAAATTTAACCAGTAAACAGCACCGCCTAAATAGATAAAACCTGTAATACACCCGAGGAGAAAAGCCTGTTTTTTGGTTTTACCCTGTATGACAATGAGCAACGGTACCAGTCCTACAAAAGCAAACCATCCGCTCCAACCGTTAAGAGACATATTAATAAAACTCGGAAAGGAAACAACGAGGAATAAGCCCGAAACTATTGCCAATATATATTCTTTAAATTTCATTTTTTCCTTGGAAAGGTTACGAACGTTATAAACTATTTACTATTTAAAAATTCCAAACTGGTTTCGGCAAGCACGGCTGCGCCTACGGGAAGGGAAGCCTCGTCTATAGTGAATTTTGGATGATGCAAAGCGCTGGTAATCCCTTTCTTTTTATTCCCGACCCCGAGCCAAATAAAACCGCCCGGAGCGATTTTCGTAAAATAGGAAAAATTTTCCCCGCCCATGGAAGGCTCTTTCCGTAAAATCACATTTTTTCTGCCAAGCAGCCTCACACCGGCCTTTTCCATAAGGCCAATCATGGTCTCATCATTAGAAAACGCCGGATAGCCGTCAAAATATCTCAACTCTGCTTTAGCTCCAAAAGCTTTTGCCGTCAGGGTCACAACTTGTTTCATTCTTGTCTTTATAATTCTTCTGGTTTGGGCATTTAGAGACCTGGCAGTTCCTTCCATCTTTACAAACGGCGGAATAACATTTGAGGTTTCCCCGGCATTTATCATTGTAACAGTAATAACCGCGGATTCCAAAGGAGAAACATTCCGGCTTACTATGCTCTGAAGGTTCTGTATAATAGCCGCAGATACAACAATAGAATCAACAGAAGCATGCGGCATCGCGCCATGCCCGCCCTTACCCGTAACTTTGATCTCAAAAAAATCGGCATTTGCATAAACAGGGCCATAAGTAACACTGATTTTCCCGACTTCACCGGGCGCGTCAACATGGAGAGCTATCACCGCATCCGGCTTTGGATTTTTCATTGCACCGGCTTTAATAATTTCCTTTGCTCCATCTCTGTTCTTATCCGCTATTTCTTCAGCCGGCTGGAATATGAACTTAACATTTCCTTTTACTTTGTCTTTCATATTGGAAAGCAGTTTTGCTGCTCCAAGTACACAGGTAGTATGAGCATCATGCCCGCAAGCATGCATAATGCCCTTATTTTTAGAAGCAAAAGAAACTCCGGTTTCCTCGTAAACAGGCAGAGCGTCAATATCCGCTCTCAAGGCTATTGTCTTTCCCTTTCTTTTTCCCTTTAGAAGTCCGACCACACCGGTCGCCATAACCACAAAAGGGATTCCCAGACTCCGAAGCTCTCTTTGAATTATTTTAGAGGTCTTATATTCTTTGAAACCAAGCTCCGGTGCCAGATGGAGTTCTCTTCTGATTTTTACAAGATACAATCCGAGTTTTTTTGCCTCAAGATACATATCCGTCATTTTAATCCGCCTTCTCTCACCGGGCAACCACACCGGCTCTATATTTTCTGACTTCTTCCTCAAGATATTTGGACTCCGGGTCAGAGGGAACCATTAATAAATATTTCTCCCAGTACTCTACGGCCTTATCTTTTCTTCCGAGAGCTCCATTATAAACTATACCCAGATTTTTATAGGGAGACGCAAATGCCGGGTCAATTTTGACAGCTTCTTCATACTCATGAAGCGCCCAATCATACCTGCGGTTAAAATCATAAGCCCACCCCTGATTAAATCTGGCCTTTGAATATATTGTAACAATTTCCGCCTCAAAGGAATTCGGCTCATATCTTCCGATAACAGCATCTTTTAATTCAAAATTTTTCCATATGATATCGTTCTCCGCCTTCTTCTCCTCTATCCGAATTACACCGGCCGGCAGCTTATTGGGATCTACATTACCCGGAATTTTAATCAAAACGCGGAGGAGTCCCTGCCCGATCATTATATATTCCTTATCCAAACTCTGATCTCTCGGACCTGTTACATATATTTTATGATGGTCATAGTTTGCTGCTACAAAAGCCGAAATGGGATTAGCCCCTCCGTCATACATTTTAAAAGGTATATCCAGGGTCTTTTCCTGTTCACGTTTTTGCTCGCAATACCATGGATACGTCATCTTTTCCTGATCAATGACAATAACGTCCTGCCTGTGTTTTTCCACCATCTGATGGTAATCTATCCCCATCGAAAGTGTATCACCGCTTACAATAAGTATTGCCCCGGGCGGATAGCTCTTTAGCATATTACCGGTAAAATTATATAATAAGTGATTATCCGATTTGTTAACTTTTGAGTAGTTAAATCCTGCAAGCACAAAAACCAGAGGGATACATATAAATACCGCTATATTCTTATTTGCTTTTATTTTTTCTCCGATCCACACTATACCTGCCGCAACGAAAACCGCGAATACTAAAAACGAAAATATATACAAACGCTGGATAACATTTATAACAACATGATCCTGGGTATAACCCATAAAAGATATAAATATTCCGCTGGTGGAAATATAGGCAACGAGAAACATCCAATAATATTTTCTGATATATTTTAAACCCGTAAAGATACCGGTAATCCCGAGTAAAATTCCCACAGGCGTAAGATTCCTCAGAGCTGAGGCCAGATACAAAGAATACTGGCCATATTTCATATCTTGAAAATGCGAAAAATTGATTGTCGGTTTAGGGTAATCCCCTCTTCTGACCATGTGAATGAATTTTTCAATAGTCACAGGATCATCCCAGTTTAGAGGAGGTCTTCTTGAAGCGGCAATAAATAAAAATAAATACGGTAAAAGACCGGCAACAAAAAGAATTGAAGCAATAAACCAGTTAAAACCTCTGAGTTTAACACTATTCTGATACAGAAACAGAGCGAAAGCCGGAATCAAAAATAATACAGTCTGATGATGCGTTAAACTAAGCCCCAGTATAAAAAAGAAAAGATAGAGAATTTTGTTATTTGCCGTCTCTTCCCACTTTATCAATATAAAGAAAAGAAGGAACACAAAGAAATTATTCAGAGCAAAAACCTCAGCTACAATAGAGTACTCCCAAATAAGTTTGGTAACAGCAAAAAAAGATACTGTAACAATTGAAACTAAATCATTTTTTATCAGTTTTTTTAGAATTTCAAAACATAATACAAACGACAGCAAGGAGAACAACATTGAGAAAATATTAACTCTGTACGCAATATTAAACAAGGGAATATAAGTAAACAAATTTCCCAGCATGGTATAAAGCGGATAACCCGGCGGATGAGCAACCCCAAGCACATAAGGTGAAACCACCATCTCACTGCTGTCACCTGTCGCCGTTATCGTAGTTGCCAGGGTCAGCATGTAAAGAATTGCTATTCCGATAAATACCAGATAGTACATCAAATGAGGCTTAAAGACAAATTTCCGGGGCTCAAGACCGGAATAATTCAATTCCTTATTCATTACCTGATCTATCATAGTAACCTCTCAAATATATTTATTATTTTTTCCCGGGAAAAATGTACCTTAACATATTCCCTTCCGTTTCTTCCCAGCCGTTCACGTAATTCTATACTATTATATAGTTCAAAAACCGCTTTTTCCATGCTATTTTCATCTTCCGGAGGTATATTTATACCGCAAACCGCAGTTTTAATCACTTCTGCAGCTTCTCCCTTAACCCCCATGATCACAGGGATCCCCATTGACATCATTTCAAACATCTTTGAAGGCAGGGCTTTCTCGAAGAGCTTAATATTTTTAAGCGGTATTACCGCAGCATCTGCAGAGGAAAGAACAAGAGGCATTTCATTCTTGGGAAAACTTTTAAGGAATACAACATTGGAGAGCCCTTCCTTTTCTTTTATTTCCATCAATAAGGGTTTTTCTACTCCGTCACCGGCAAAGACATATAATAAGTCCGGATTACTAATCGTTCTTTTTGCACATTTTAATACAGTGAAAAGATTCTGGGCTATCCCGTGATTTCCGGAGTACATAATAACGAACTTTTCCCGGGGCAAACCGGCGAACTCCCGCGCTTTTGTTTTGTCAGAAGACTTGAACAGCTCCGCATCAACCCCGTTCGTAACTACAAATACCTTATCTTTTAAAGTATCATCAGTATCCAGTATTTTTTTTATTCCCGCAGTCACTACGATTACTTTTTTTGATTTTCGATAGAGGAAGTATTCAAGCCGCTTAGACATCCGGATAAGTATTTTGTTCTTAAGCATCCCGAGATCAACGGCTGAAGCCGGCCAGAGATCCGAAACATAAAGGTACATTCCTGCTCCTTTTAGACGGGAAAGAACATAAGCAGAGATTCCCAAAAAGAGCGGCGGCGTCTCGCAGATAAAAAGATCAACCTTCCCGAGTTTGAATATCCCGCAGAACATTGAAGAGAAGACAAACGAGAAATAATTGGCAAGACGCTTGAGAAAGCTTTTACTGTGCGACGGATAAATCCAGGTACGCAGAACTTTCAATCCTTCCATCTCCTCTTCCATAAAAAGCCCAAGCTTATAATTAAAAAGTATTTTACCCCCCGGGTAATTTGGAAAAGCAGTAACTATCGTCACTTCATGCCCTTTGTTTTTAAGCCCCCGGGCTAATTCAAAGAGCCTCGCTTGAGGGGCACCAATTTCCGGCGGAAAATATTGAGTAAGAAATACTAATTTCAAGAGTACCTCTTTAATAATTTTACAATATGTTCCGAAGCATGCCCGCCGCCATAACAAGAAGGATGCGTTTTATTTTTATTCTCAGCTTTTAATGCCCCTGCTATTTTCTTTTTATCCGTGCCGACAATAATGTTCCATCCGGCTTTAACTGTTTCCACCCATTCAGTCTCATCCCGCATGGTAATACAGGGAACTTTCAACATATAGGCTTCCTTTTGCATACCGCCCGAATCGGTCAGTATCTTTTTCGCATTCTTCATAAGTATCAGATTATCAAGATAGCCTACAGGATCTACAAACGCCAAATTACTTTTATTTATCAACCAGCGATAAAGACCATAAGCTATCAGATACTTTTTAGTTCGAGGGTGCAGCGGTATAACAAATATCTCCGGACCTTTATATTTAATAATAGCATCAAAAATACTCTTTAGCCTGACCGGATCACCGGTGTTCTCCGCCCTATGCACCGTAACCAGAAAATATTCTTTATGTTTAAACTTCAGAAGGTTAAAGACTTTCTGTTTCTTCTCTGCAATCTTAAGAAAAAGATTAAGGGAATCCTCCATAACATCCCCGGTAACAAATATGCCTTTTTTTATCCCCTCATTCTTCAGATTTATGACTGCAGTTTTCGTCGGACAGAACAAAAGCGATGAAATATGGTCAGTCAACTTTCTATTCACTTCTTCGGGCATATTCATATTAAAACTGCGCAATCCCGCCTCAACATGTGCTATTTTTATATTCAGCTTTGCTGCGGCCAGAGCGCCTGCAAGAGTAGAATTCGTATCTCCGTAAACCAGACAGTAATCCGGTTCCTGTTTTTCCAGCACCTTTTCTATTTTTTCAAGCATCTCTCCTGTCTTTTCCCCGTGTTTGCCGGAACCTATAGAGAGGTGCAGGGGTTTCGGGATACCCAGTTCTTTAAAGAATATATCTGACATCTTATAGTCATAATGCTGTCCGGTATGAACCAAAAGTTCTTTTATCCCCGCTTTTTTTAACGCCCTTGAGACCACCGCCGCCTTCACAAACTGCGGTCGGGCCCCGACTATCGAGACTATCTTCATTTTTTTGCACCTCCCGGCATTTGTTTCTCATTAATTATGTCCATAAACAATCCCGCCAGTACATCCGCAAGGTTTTTCCTATCGTAACGCGATATTTCCTCCAAGTTATAAGGGAAAGAAGAAAGATTGCCGTTTTTATGGCTATTGTAAAGCTTTAGAATATTATTTTTCAAGCCCTGTATATCTTCCGGTCCGGAAATAAAGCCCGCATTGGTTTTTGCGATAAGCGCAGCGGCAGGTCCTTCAGACGCTATTGCAAGGATTGGCTTACGGCTCCCCAGGTATTCAAATACTTTTCCGGTAAGAACATACCTGTTAATCTTTGTATTGCCAAGAAAAAAAAGAAGCACATCGGAAGAAAGGATAAGTCCCACGCTTTCAGCATGAGGCACATAGCCCTTCACCTTAACATGCACTTTGAGTCCTAACTTTTCTATAGCTTCAAAATCACTTTTTCTCAGTTTTCCGGCAAAAACAGCACAGGTATCAGAGGCAAAACCGCTATCTTCTTTTATAAGTTGTGAAAACGCTTCAAAAAATGCTCCGGGTGCATTACCGTCGCTGTAATCAAGAATGGTGCCGGTAAAAATCAATGTAAATTTTCCGTCTTTCTTTTTTGTGAGTTTGCCGGCTATAGCCTCAAATTCCGCGCTATCATATCCGTTTGTAAGCGTTACAAATTTCTTCGGTAATTCATTCGGATAAGCCTTAAGCATATCTTCAGTCATTCCGTCAGAAACACAAATAACCCCGGCCGCAGCGTGTACGACTTTACTTTCCATCCTCTTTTCCAGATATTTTCTTAAGGGATTAGGCCAGACACGGGCATTATTCAAAGTCCAGGGATCACGAAAATCAACAACAAACGGTATTCCGGACAGCTTGCCGAGCAATCTTGCGGTTAAAAACGCTGAAAAAGGATTCCCAGTTGCATAAATCACATCTATATTTTCTTTTTTTATAACGGACAGACCTTTAATGAGGGAAAAAGGGAGCCATCCAATCTGAGCATCGGGGATCAGAAACAATTTACTGAATCCATCCAGAAGAAACGCCAGTACCCGTTTTAAGATACCGGCCTTGCCGGATACGCTATATTCCGCACGGAACTTTTTAGTCTGTCCGGACGGTTCGAGCGAGAACGTCCGGTACACCCTGACATTTTCCGGAATATCGTTCATCAGGGAATCGTCATTTATGGAATAAGTCCGCGGAGTAACGGTAAGAACAACCGGTTCGATACCGGCTCCGGTCAGATATTTCACGAACTTTGCAGTCCGCTGTACTCCTCCGCCTCCCATGGGCGGGAAAAAATACGCAATTATTAACGCCTTTTTCATCTTAGCCCCGCAACTTTCTTGTAAACTTTTTCAAGATTATCCAGCGACCTTTTTAAAGTATATTTATTGGCAATAAGGGACGCATTTCTATTTTTAATAACTTCTTCCCTCTTTTTTTTAAGAGTCAAAACCTTCAGGAGCTTCCGGGTCAAAGAATCCGGATCTTTCTGTTTAAAGATAAATCCGTTTACCCCGTCTCGCACCAACTCCCTGTTAGCTGCAATATCGGTGAGCACAGGGATACAACCTGAAGCCATGCCTTCAAGCACAGAAACGGAAATGGCATCGGAATAAGGAGCAGAAACAAAAGCCTCGGATACAGAAAACCAGGCAGCCATTTCTTTCGAAGTAACAAGTTTGTCAAGAATCCTTATATGTTTTTCTAATCTGTCCCTCTTTATAAAAGCCTTGATAGAATTTAAATAGTTATCTTCAGAGTAGCCCCGGGCAAAGACAAACATCACTTTTGGAAATTTTGAGAGGACCACAGGAATAGCGCCCAATATAACATAAATGCCGTATATTAAGGAGATACTTCTCGGACTAAATATCACACGACTCCCTTGTTTTATCCTGTATTTCTTAAATAACGCCGCAACTTCACGTTTCTTACTTTTTCTATTAAAGATATCATTTCTGATCCCCCAGGGAAAAACGGCAATTTTTTTACCCGGCACTTTGAATCTCCTCCTTAAATGATCCGCCAGGTAATTCGCTTCAACAGTTACACAATCCGCTTTTTCAAGCACCAAGCGAATCCGGTCAAAATATTTTCGTTTTATGTCCGGATAAATCAAAATATCAGAACCCCAGCCCGATGCCACGAACGGGTTATAATTCAAAGCGGAAGCGTAATACCCATAATCAGAAAGATACTGTCCATGAAGAACATCAGGCGCTATCTTTTTTACCAATTTTTCAATCTTACGTTTATTCAGATAAAAAGCAATATCAAGAAAACGGCTCAAGGGTGAATAAAACGAAATAACTTTAACCCCGGAAATAGCGACGCTTTTATGCAATGAAATAAGATATACTTCATGTCCCATTTTTGCCAGATGACAGCACCATTTCCTATTATGAACGCTCTCTGTATTGCCAAGTATGCATATCTTCATTTTTTGAATATCCTGAGATCTCTGTAATACGCCAGATCAGAAAGTTTGGGTATTACGGCATAAACGGCGCTTAATCCTGAAATACGGGTATAGTAAAAGAGCAAGATAATTGCTTCAAGAGTATATGATACAGCCGAAGTCAACGCCGCGCCTGCTATCCCGTATTTTGGGATCAAAAATAAATTAATAGTAACATTTGAAACAAAACTTATCACAGAAGCCGCCATAGGGATCTCCGGTTTACCTATACCGCAAAAATATCCGGAAAGTATCTTGGCTAGACTTATCGAAAGAATACCCGGAAGCAAAAGAATGAAAGGCCACACCGAAGATGCAAAGTCTTTCCCAAAAAAAGTCAGTATGATGTATTTACCTGTAAACAGTATAAATAGACATACAAGAGCCGTAATAAGCAGCATCTGCCTTGTAACCACACCGGTTATTTTCCCGGCGTCCTTTTTGCCGGACTTTGTCACAACCGGATAAAACACGGTAGCCATGGAGTTAGGAATATACCAGACCATCTCCGCAATGGCGACAGATACCGCATAATGACCGACTGCAGCAGCACTTAAAAAGAAACTTACGAGAAACATATCTATCCTGTAATTAAAAAAGCTCGCCAAGTTAGATAAATACCCTTTAACCCCGAAAGATACCGTATCCTTGATCATCTCCCTTTTAAAAGAAAAACTGAAACCTTTTGGTTCAAAATGGAGAAAAATCATGACCGTAACGACCATCAGGATAAACTGAGTTACACCCCATACAGCGACAGCACCATAAACACCGGTCTTCAACACAACCAGAAGAAAATAGGAAAGAGACAGCATCAGTACAGCCTGAAGCATGCTGTTAAGATTAACATATTTTATCTTGAGCATCCCTACAAGAATGTTAGTGGTATAGCCGTTTACCAGCATAAACGGTGTTATCAAGCATACAAGCCTTAAGACCTTAACGGGAATATTTTTAAAGAAAAGAGGGTGTAAGGTATCCATAACCATCCACGAGATAATAATGGCAATAATACTGAGACAGAAAGCCATAACTATCGAGCCGGAAAAAATCTCAGAGTAGGAGTACTTCTTCTTACCTACAAAAAATATATTAGCGCTCCCGATACCCAGGTCAGAGGCCAGAGAAAGAAGACCCGGCAGAAGGATTATAAGCGCATACTCCCCCCTTCCGATCGGTCCGAGTTCACGAGCCAGAATAATTCCGGTAAGAAGATTAATGCCGGCCGCGGCTATCCTCGTTGCGAATATCGCAACGCTATTTCTTGCTATAAACTTTTTCTGTTCCATATATAAATGCCAGGAAGATCCAGAAGACAGCTATAACTCTCGGATCAAACCATAGATTTTCAAAACAACCGGCAATCAGAAGCGCCAGAAGACCGACAAGGAGCACTTTAACCTCTTTTCCGGGAGAAAAAAACTTTCTAAAAAAAACAACCAAGAGCCAGAGAAAAGCCGCAATGCCAAAAAGTCCCAGTTCGGCAGCGGTATTTAAAAAAGTATTATGCGCGTCTTCCATAATAAACGGTGCGGCAGGGGTTTTATACTTTTCATAGGTAGTATAGTAGTTATTAAGACCTATTCCTGTCAAAGGATAATCTTTAAACATTAAGATCGCACTCTTCCAAGCCTCTATTCTCGATACTACATTTACATCATTTTCTGTAGTTCCTTTAAGCCGCTCCAAAATCTGGACGTGAAACAATAAAAAAAGAGCCGTGATCACCACTGCAGAAACCATGATTATCTTCTTATTATTCCATGCAACTATTATTAAAAGCCCTATAAAACCAATTAATAGTCCGAGCCAGACGGCACGCGAATAGGTTAGAATAACAGCAAAAACAAGGACCAAAAAAGAAATCAGATGATATCCGGTCAACCAGGCAGTCTTTTTTTTCAAAGATATCCATAGAGCCGGATTAATAAAAACCGCCGGTAAAAGCGCGGCGGCAAGCAGATTTGGATGCTGCATTGTAGAAACCAGGCGGGTATAAACCTCGTTATTCTGCCCGATAAAATTATGTATACCCGGATTGCCTATAAAACCCATTGGAGTACCGGTAAAGTATTGGAAGAAACCCAGAAGTGCAGTTATAGAAGCGCCGCAAACATAAGAATAACCCAGGCCTTTTAATGTATTCTTGTCTTCCATAAACAATTCCTTTATAAAATATAATATTATTATCCCGGTAAGAATAGATTTGAACATGAAAATGCTTCTTTCCGGATCCCCGGCATTCACAAAGGAAAGCAAGCAGGCAATAATAAAAAGAAATACCGGAAACTCAAAAAAAGCAACAACCTGTTTTTTATTCTGCTTTAGCCGTCCCAGCTGTTTCCATAAGAAGTAGGAGACCGTACCTGCCAGCAGAAAATAAGTGGAAATATTAAAGAACAAAAATGTTTTAGAATGAAACGATATGTCAGGTGAGCCGGTAAAAATCATCACAAATGAATAAAACGCCATAATAATAGAGATAAGAGGAACAACAAGCAAAAGATCCTTTATCTTAAATGTTTTCTTTTTATAGCTGCGTATATAAAAGTATATTTCCACCAAAATAACAGCAAAAACGAAAAGATCGGGCCAGCTTACTGTTTTAAGACGGTAACTGCTCCAGGGAAGAGGCAGTAAAGTAATAAAAAATACCATTAAATATGCAAGATTTTTGAGTATCTTTACTCTCATTATGGAAGTTATTATATCAGATAGGCCGTTTTTTTTCAATTAAGAACTCCCGACAAAAAGAGTCCCTCAGAAGAGAAGACCTTTGGCCCAATCTATTCTTTTATATTCTCTAACTTCTTATTCATTCGTTTTACAGCATTGTCGGCTTCTTTTGAGTTATCTATTATATGCGGGGTAAGGAAAAGCATCAGTTCGGTCTTTTCTTTAATTTGATCCTGATATTTGAATAAAAGACCGAGTAAGGGAATATCCCCAAGAATTGGTATTTTGTTCTCGGTAGTGGAAACGGATTCTGTAATAATACCGCCGAGTATCATGGTCTCTCCGTCCTTTACCCTGACAGAGGTAGAGGCTTGCCTGTTATCCACCACCGGAGCGCCGAAAAAAGTTGTCTGTGTTATTTTGCTCACAACCTGGGAAATATCCATAGTGATAAAATCATCCGAATTGATATGCGGCGTTACGGTTAGGATCGTGCCGACTGTATTATAGTTATAAGTATATATAACCTGCCCGCTGGAGGTCGTCTGGCTTCCGGTCAGGTTCGGGACCTGTTGTCCGACATTTACGACAGCTTTTTGATTATCAAGCGTGAGTATCCTTGGCGCGGCTTTGACATCCACCTTGGTCTGCGACATCAAATTATGTAAGAATAGCTTTGTATTACCCTGCAGTAAGGTGTAATTAAAGGTCGGTGTTTTACCGGCAAGACCGAGATTAGAATTTAATACTCCTGAAGAATTATCCAGTCTTCTTCCGCCAAAATCAAGAGGCGCAGAATCTATATTGAATTCCACTCCCAGCTGAAACTCAGAATTAAGGGTCACATCAACGACCAGAACCTCAACGAGCACCTGACGCTGCATCTGATCAAGTTGTTCAATAGTGCTTTTGATCAAAGCCAGGGTTTGAGGGGCGGCAACTGCTACGACAGAATTGCTTTTTGTTTCTGCAACTATAGTAATATTTTCCTCATCCGGCGCCGGAATACCCCTGTTACCGTATACCTGCTGCCTCTGCGACTGCTGTTGCTGTGCTGTCGTGGGAGTGACTCCGAGGAAAACCGAATTTAAAACATCACTTAATGTTTTTGAATCAGCATATTTAAGCCGAAAAACAGAAACGCCTGTTGCTCTTATTGAAGCCTTTTCAAGGTTATCAATTATCTTAAGTAAACTCTTTATATTCGACAGACTATTTATAACAATTATTGAATTTGCGGCTTCATTGCTCATAACCAGACCCCAGCTCGGAATTAGAGCTGCCAAGTCGCTTCTGAGTTTTGTCGCCGTAAGGTTCTTTAGAAATATTATCTGAGAAACCACCTCGTCTCCGTCCGTAGCCAGTTCGGGATCATTATTTACTACCACCGGTATATTCAATTGCCTTATACCGTCTATCGGAACTATCTTTAAAACATCCCCGACAAAAAGAGAACAATAACCTTTTCCCATAAGTACAGAATCAAGTATCTTAAAAGCTTGTTCCAGAGTGATAGAGCCTTTGCTGTAAACAGTAACATTTCCGGAAGCCGGTCCGATCTTTTTCGAGGTACTTCTTTTTTCCTGCTGGGCCTGTCCGCCGTAATATGGTTGAGCTTGAGCTCTGGCCGATTGAGTTTGCGGATCTGTCTGTAAATCCGCGGCTACTTCTGCGCCAACATTCACTATAGTAAGTCCGCTTGCTTTTGTAAGAAAATCAAAGAGTTTAACGATATCTTCATCTTTAAAGGAGAACTGAACCTGTTTATTCCAATCAATACCGGAAAGCGCGGAATACTTTTTGTAAGGCACATTAGGTATTATCACCGGAGCACCCGACATAAGCGTTGTTTCCATAGAGTGTTCCTTCGTTACCGGAGGCACCATACTGACAAGTTCTGTTGAGACCGTCACTTTACTCCGGGCATCTTCCGGAATTGATCTTATTATATCCTTATTTGCCGCACAAGACGTAAAAAACAGGGCAACAAATAACCAGGCAAAATTTCGTTTCATCATAACTCCCCCTTATTTAACAGCACTTTCACAGACAGATGACATTAAAAACATCCAAAAGTCCGTAAAGTTTTACTTAGCGGAAATCGAGCAACTACTGCTTTATCTTCTTCTTGGCATTCTTCTCATATTTCTGATTTGGTCCAAAGGTGATTCCCCGGAACCTATTTTATTGAGTTCTTCCTCAGGAGATACGATCCCCTTGACTTCAGGGGATTTATCAGAAACACTCTGACCTTTATCCCCGCTTTTAATACTCTCTACAAGTTCTTTAGGTAACGTATCTTCCGCTTTGGTTTCACCCATAGACCAGAGTATCTTCGCTTCTTTGGATCTTAACTCGACCTGATCTTTTATCCAGGTAAGAGAAATATTTCCTGATTTTTTCAAATTAACAGCGTATTTTTCCCCGCCATTTTCTTTTTTGAACAAAAGAGTATCGACAGCTCCCTCACTCATTACCGCGGTCAATGTCCATCCTGGTACGTCCGGAACATCTAATTCTTTCATCTTCTCTTGTCTTGGCTCTGCTTTTAATACATCCGCGAATGGATCCCTATTGATAGCTTTAAACCCGCTGAGGTCCGCAATGTTTATTTTAGTTTCATTACCTTTTGAAATCAACGAAACGGTCAACTGGCATTCAAGCCGCCTCATCCCGGAATAAGAACCTCCCGCGATCGAACTTGCCCGGCAGCTGTTGACTGCAAGGCGCGGGACTGTTTCCTCGGAAAGATACATGAATTTAAGCAGAGCATTTGCATTCGCAGAAAATCTTATTTGATAGGAAGGAACACCCTTCGCGCCCTGAACACTCACAGGTTGATAACCCGTCAGTTTATTAATATCACTCTTTAAAATCAAGGCATCCAGGTAATCGAGCAAATATGTAGTATTTCTGCTGTTTGTGTTTTTAGCTTGACTGTTTGTTTCCGGATTATAATTTTTTCTTAGATCTATCAACTTTAATGTAGTCTCTTTTTTTTGCGCGCCTAAAGCCATCCATTCATTGATCGAAGGTTCCAAGAGTCCGAAATAAATACCAATAATCAGGGCGCCAACAAGCGTAAACGGAATTATTATATTTTCTTTCATCTTTTCACCGGATTATATTTCTGCTGGATCTTCATTTGAAACTGAACCATTTGTTTATTACCCGCTTGAATATCATTCGCATAGCCCAGTTCGGCTTTAAAACCGCGCAATTTATTCAAAGTGTCCAGGAATACCGTAATTTCTTTTCTCGTTTCCGCATTTCCTCTTAGAAATATATCTCCCTTACTATCAATATTAAATTCAGACAAGATAAGTCTGCCGGGAACTGCCTTAAATATAACCTGAATCGTTTGACTCCACTGCTTTCCCGATAAAACACTTAAGGTCGACAATTCGGTCCTCAAGCCGTCTACTTCTTTTCTTTTACATCCGTTTACAAGATTTAAAGACAAAGAAAGCAGAAGCATTGAGGAAACAACTCCGTAGGAAACTCTTTTTGCGAATCTTATAGCAGTCAATTTTTCCGTTTTCTGCAAGGTATTTTTGCTCAGGTCAAGGCTAAGCTTGGAAAAGCCCGTTACCATTAAAGCCATTCCAATAAGAAGCTCCCAGCCGCTTCCTGAAGCTCCCTTGCTCTTAATTTCACTCATTAATGCGTCAGGAAGTTTAAGTTCTTCAATGATTACACCTGATATTTTTTTAACACTTTCCATTAATTCTGCTTGTTTTCCGGAGCCGGAGCTTATAATTATTTTTTTAACCGGTGTATTGCCGCGTTCCACTGAATCAAGCGTTTGTTTTAGGTTATCAATTATTTCCGCGCCTATTTCCTTTGTTTTGAATCCCCGGCTGGCAATTATTACGTCATTTTCAATTACAATTATATCAACCCTGTCATTTCCTTGCGCCAATATTAAGACAGGTTCTTTTGTATAGGATTTACTTATACGGAATGCTTCATACAAAGCAATCGAAGAAGGGATTATTGTTTCCAAAGAGAAACCTGAGTTTAACAGTTTTTTCGCATATTCATTTATACTGCCGGAAGAAGTAGCCGCAAACAATAGACTATTTTTATTCTTTATTTTACCGGTTACCACCGAATCCCAGGATACCGTTTCTTTTGCAAAAGGCAGACCATCTTCAATCTCCGAAGCAATAGCGGCCGGAATACTTTCTTTTTTTTCATCAGATATTTCAAGGGTTCTCATAACAGAAAGTTCCCGCGGGAACAACAAGGAAACACTTTTTTTCTCCAGCTTAAGAGGGAGTTCACTGATATTTCCCAATTTTATCTCGAAGGCTTTCACCATAGAAAAATCAGCTTTATTCTTTTTAACAGTCAGTACCCGTACTGTATCCCCGTCTATCTGTAAAACCGAAGGATTGCCGCTCTTAAACACTATTCCTCCCACCAGTCTTTTACATTAATTGTTTCATGCCCTTCTTTCCATTGTTCAACAATTGAATTCAGAACTACGGTTGAACTTCCCACCGTCGCAGTTACTTTCAGCCTGTGCAGCGGCGCGCTATACGTAAAATATCTTACCATAGAATCAGAAAGACTTGGTGCTCTTTTTTTAATAAAACTCCAGACTTCCGCGCCCTTAAAAGGCCTCCGGGCCATTATCTGATCCGTAATTTTTGCGGGCGCTTTAAACTCATTGAAATACGTCTGTAAAACAACTTTTGACGCTGTGTTAACATTTAGAGTATGGGACAAACCATTCGAATATACGGTAAAATACGGCATCAGAATAAAACAATCATTTACATCAAGATCACTTATAAGCCCGAGCTCTTCAACATTCAAGAAATATCCGTTCTCTCTCCTCCATTTTATGATTGCCCTTGCTTTCCTGTCGCTGTCATTTACTTTTATTAAATTCAGAATACTTTTAATCAAATTCTCCGAGGCAGTATTTAAATTCGCCCTGCTTTTTTCATCTTCCAGAACGGCGGAATAAGAGCCGTCGCCGAATTTCACATTTTGATATGTATTACTGACCTCTGTAAGTCCGGCTTCGGTGTTAACTTTTTCCCTATTGCTCTCGTTACGATGAATGTAAAAAGTAACTTCATTCATACCTGCTTTTGCCGTATAAAAGGCTTTTATACGGTTGGAGTAGTTTTTGACCGCTCTTTGATTAAACTGAACAAATAAAACCAACCCCGAAGCCATTACGATCAAAATAGCGGCTATCCATATTGCCATTATTGATATGTATCCGCGTTCACCTTTCATAAGACACCAGCCCTACCTGAGTTTGAAGCATTACAGTTTGGGGATGCACACCCATGCTTTGACCTGTTACGGAAAACAAAATACTATGGGGCAATAACCCGCGGGGACTTCTTGCCGCCGATCCGCCCGGATTTTCCGTACTCCAGGCGCTTTTCCATTCTTTATTTGCCCCGTCAAAATACGAAAATTTAATTTCTATAATGCCGTCCAATTGTTCAGTTTCTTCATTTGTCCAGGGAGCTGCGGCAAAATCCCATTTAACTTTTCTAAAATAACAAACAGGCATATTTACATCATTTGTTGCCGCGGAGTAATACGTTACGCCTGCCCTGCCGGACCGTCTCGGGAAATATTCAGGCCAATAATTAGTCAACGGTCTGGAATTCGTTATAATATCCAAAGTCAAATCATCACCCACCAGTTTGCAATCACTTCTATCCGCTGAACCGCTTGGTTTCTGTAATCTTTCATCTACCGGCGTTACTTTCGTTATCGCTCTTATATCCCTGGTAAGCATCTTTATAACGGCCCGCGCGCTTTGCATAGCTTCTATTTCTTTTTGGGCCCTTTCATAAACAGTCAAGCCGGCGCTAAAAGCCTTATAAATAACTAGGATAATTATAGAAATTATTGCAAAAGTGATAGCAATCTCAATTAGAGTAAAGCCTTCATTATTTTTATTCCGGTTCATCTTCATCTGTTTACCCGCTGTTTCCGGAGAAGAAGGTTTGTCTCCAATCCCATGTTCCGGGGATTCTTCCTGACCTCATAATTAACGTTTAGTTTAACATTAGCCAAAATGTAATAATTCGTTGCTCTTACAGAGACTGAGGTAATATCATATTTGAACTCAGGAAAGTCCGGTGAAAAATCTCCCTGCCCGCTTGTCAGTTCATCCAACCCGCTTATCTCTTCTATTTTTTTTTGCGCCAGCGTTACAGCAATTGACTGCTTTTTTATCTCTTCAAGACTGTACAAGCAGGCTGAAAACACATAAAGCACGGAAACCAGTACAAGACCTATAATACTGACTCCAAGCAAAGCTTCAAGCAATAAGTATCCGGATGTTTTTTTATAGCAGTTCATAAGGATATACCTTTACCATGCCTGTGGTACTTGCATAATAGATAGTGTATAACTCGCCCTTTTGATTTTGTAAAACCAACCGCGCTGATTCCGAACTGCCATCCGGATAAAAAGTGACATAATCTTCCGCCATACCAGCGTTTTCCAAAGAATCCGAAGAGGAGGAGAGGGTACTTCTTGTGGTAGTAAAACTTTTGACAAATATATTGGGCTTTAGAAAATATGCCTTTACCTGCACCGGCTGCTCATAAATATTCTCACCTTTAAACATAGCTATTCTGTATTTACCTTCTGAAACGTTTATGTATATTCTATGATTAGAACCTGTTGTTTCCGCAAGTTCTTTTGCCAGGTAGGATATTGAACTTATTTTGGTAACTTCAGAATAGAGTTCACGGGAGGCTAAAAAGTTCCCTAACCAAACAGAAAGCACGCTGACAATAGAAATAATAATAGATATCACTACAAGAATTTCTATTAAAGTGAACCCGGTTTTTTTACTCTTGCGACCAGTTCGTAATATCAGCATTAAAGCCTTCACCGCCTTCCTGTCCGTCTTTACCTAAAGAATATACATCATAAGAGCCGGTATTGTACGTTCCGGGGCACACATAGATATATGGATTGCCCCAGGAATCTTTGCCTGCTCTTTTTTTTAAATAAGGACCCTTCCAATTAGCCGGAACAGGCGGAATATTTGTAATTGACACAAGAGCATCAAGACTTTGTTCTGTAGTTACATAAATACCGTTATCAGCTTCATATGCATCAAGCGCCACCTCTATGGCCGCAATATCGGCCTTGGCCGCGGCAACCTTTGCATCTTCAGTTCTGCCTACAAATCTTGGAGCTAACGTTACCGCAAGAATACCAATAATAGCCATAACAGCCAATATCTCGATAAGTGTGAAACCCCTGTTTCTTTTTAAACGCATCTCTGTTCCTCCTTTTCAAATATGATTCCGATGTTACAAGCATAAAATCAATCACTAAGATTAAAATTCTAAATTCTAAACAATTATTAATAATTAATAAAACAATACTTAAACAAAATCATTGTCATTATATTTATAAAGTTCCTTACGTTTAGTGCTTAGTGCTTTAATCTTAGTAATTTACTTTACTACCGTGCTTAAACTTAATATCGGCAGTAGTACTGCAATAGCAACAAAACCTACAACCAAAGCCATTCCCAGGATAATAATCGGTTCCAGAATTATTACCACCCGTCTTGTAATAATCTCCATTTCTCTTTCATAAAATGTGGCAATTTTAGTCAGCACATCTTCAAGTTTTCCGGTCTCCTCACCCACATTAACCATTTGGACAACCTGTTTGGGAAAGAAAGAATATTCTTTAAGCGCTTTTGATAAACTGTCCCCTCTTTCAACGTTTTTTGCAATTGCTTTAACGTATTCTGATAACACACTACTGGAAATTGTATCTCCCGTTACAGAGAGCGCTTGAAGCAGAGGTACACCGCTCCCGACCATCACACTCAACACAAATGAAAACCGTGAAAGAAGGGATTTATGAATGGCATTCCCCAAAAGAGGTATCCTGAGAATACTTTTATCAAACAAGGATTTACCTTCTTTTGTTTTATAATATTTCATTAATAACACGGTCAGAACAGCAACTATTATTAAAATAAGCCACCAGTAATTCATAAAGATATTGCTAGTTTCCAGCAATATCAGCGTAGGCCAGGGTAAGGCCTGGTTAAAATCAGAAAATATTGCCACAAACCTGGGAAGTATAACCGCAAGTATAAAAACTAATACGGTAGTTCCGACAAGCAGCATCATCACAGGATAAATCATCATGGTGACCAGCTTCGACTTGAACTCTTCTTCCCATTCAAGCAAATCCGCATATTTAGTCAGAGCTTTTTCAAGGAGTCCTGTTATTTCCCCGACTTTAACCAAACTGGCCATCAGAGGCGGAAATACTTTTGGAAACTCCGTCAAACACTCCGAAAAGTTTGTACCGCTTTTAATCTTTTCCTTTATGCTAAAAAGAACATGTTTTAATTGGGCTTCATCCAGCCCATCATGCAAAGTATTTATTGCCTGATATAAAGGAACCCCTGCAGCGCACATAGTCGAAAGTTGTCTTACGAAAGCGCTTAGATCATGCAAGCTCACGGGCTTTACATTCATTGAATTTATTTTATTGATAATTGATTTAGTTTGATTTTTTATATTATTCAGCAAATTCATCTTCCTGTGTTACTTTAATAACCTCATCAACAGTGGTAAATCCGCGCCTTACTTTTTCCCAGCCGTCTTCGCGGAGTGTCCGCATACCAAACGCTATAGCTTTGTTCTTAATATCACTTGTAACGACCCTTGTCATAATTAACTTTTTAAGCGCGTCATTTATTACCAACAGTTCATAGATCCCCATCCTGCCGAGATAACCGGTATTCAGACATTCATCACAGCCCGCGCCTTCATAAAGTTTTTCTTTTTTATCATATTCAAATCTTATATCACTGAGATATTTTTCATCAGGAGAATAAGGCTTTTTACACGTTTTGCAAATTACGCGTACAAGTCTTTGTGCAAGTATGCCTATTACGGAGGAAGCCACAAGATAAGGCTCAATACCCATATCCACAAGCCGGGTTATTGCTCCCGCAGCATCATTTGTATGAAGAGTTGCGAAGACAAGATGCCCGGTTAAAGATGCACGGATAGCAATCTCAGCGGTTTCAAGATCCCTTATTTCACCTATCATAATAATATCCGGGTCGTGCCTCAAAATATGACGAAGTCCGAGCGCAAAGGTGAGATCTATTTTTGAATTCACCTGAATCTGATTTATACCATTCAGATGATATTCAACAGGTTCTTCTATCGTAATAATTTTTTTATCAGGAGAGTTTATTGTTGAAAGTGCGGAGTACAAAGTAGTTGTTTTTCCGCTTCCGGTAGGACCTGTAACCAGAAAAATACCGTGCGGCCTGGATATAATACTCTCAAATATTTTAAGATCCTCCGGCAGCATCCCGAGCTGTTCCATCCCAAGCAGAACATTCGCTTTATCTAAAATCCTGAGAACCACACCCTCTCCGTAAAGAGTCGGAATAGTAGAAACCCTGCAGTCAATCTGCCTTCCGCCTGCTCTTATCTCTATTCGTCCGTCCTGAGGCATTCTTCTTTCGGCAATATTCATCTCCGCCATAATTTTTATTCTTGAAACTATGGCAACCCGGAAGAGTTTTAGTTCATTGGGTATGGGCACATCCCTTAAGACACCGTCTACCCTGAATCTGACTTTCAGTTCTTTCTCGTACGGTTCAAGATGAATATCCGTAGCTCTTTCTTTTAAAGCTTCAAGAAACAATTGATTGACAAACTGGATTATGGAAGCGTCATGTGCCAAAGCCGTATCATCTATAGCCTCTATATCTTTTACTCCCGAAGCTCTGTCAAAAATAGACCCGTTTTCTTCGACCATTCTTGCAACAGTATCAGCTCCGACGCCGTAATACTTTTTTATCGCACCCAATATTTCAGCTTCCGTAATTTCTAACGGGATAACCGGTTTACCGAATATCAGGCTTATTTCGTCCAAGATCTGAAGATTAAACGCATCAGAGATACCGACAACAATGGAACCATTCTCTTCTTTTATTGGAATCGCCTTAAATTTATTTGCTAATTTAAGGGATAATTTGGCAATTAGATTTGAGTCTATCTCATGATTTGAAAGTTTATTCACAAAGGATACAATTCTCCTTAAAATTTAGACGAATTTTCCAACAATAAGGATTACATTGATATTTTAGACCTTTAGCTTGATTTTGTAAAGCCAAAAATCCACACCTTTTAAACGGTAATTCCCGCGCTGCGTTATATGGTGCGGCTTTCCTATATCTACTCTGGAAAGACTAATGAGAGAAATACGGAGACGGACAGAGTAGTCGGAGCATTTCCTGACGGAAATTCAGCTTTGATGTTGGTGTGTGCCCGGCTTAGATATGTCGCAGGGACAAAATGGGGACTTAAACGCTACATGAACATGGATTTGCTGAAGTTCTCAAAGGAGTTGGCCGCGTAATGCTTGCGGAGACCTCATGTTTGAAAGTGCGAAAGATTCTTGACGTTACCGATCTTCTTCCTCTTATTGTTGTACTGCGAATACCGAAAATGCGCTCTGTTAAAAACCGCTGAAATTGATTCTTTATCTTTTGGGAGGACTATAAAATGCACATGGTTTGACATAAGGCAATAAGCCAGCACTTTGAGGTCATACTCTTCGACGTATTCTTTCATAGAGTCGAGTAGAACGGTGACGTAGTGATTACAGGCTCTTCTTGGCTGTATCCGTCGTTTCCAACTTCGTGCCCGTTTAGATTTGCCATAT
>Ga0156663_136_pt1 | contig 83973 bp, 97 predicted proteins | sample RifOxyC2_FD_111993 | JGI IMG/M metagenome (GOLD analysis project Ga0156663, IMG submission 111993) | Candidatus Firestonebacteria bacterium RIFOXYC2_FULL_39_67 | reverse complement strand
AGTTGCAAATAATGCTGCTTTCCCACATCCGGGGTTGTTTTCAAAAGGTACAAAGTATGCAACGATGATTTTGGTGCTTATACTTGCTTTTGAAAATCTTAAGATTGGTTCCGGAATAATTAGTTATACTTTTTTAATTATCCTTGCTGCGACAACTTTCGGTATTGCGCTTGCTTTTGGCCTTGGTTGCAAAGAAATAGCCAGAGATCTTGCTGAGCAGTTTATTAAAAACCTTGAGGAAAGAAATAGAAAAGGGCCAAAAGGTCCTGATCTGGAAGGTTAATCAAAAGGAGCGAAACATGTCCGAATATATAATTTTAGGTATAGTGTTTGGATTAGCCCTTGCAATGTTTATTGCCATTAAGAGAAGCGAGAAATAACACAAGAGGATTGTATGATTCTAATATTAATAGTAATTCTGGTGTTAACTCTTCCGTTATTGTTCAAAAGAATTGAAGAGGCGTTAGAGATATTTTTGTTAATAATGGGATTAATAACACTAACTATAACATCGCAATGGAGCCTGCATCTAATAAAAGAAATACTTTTAGAGCCTATAAAGATAACTATTACAGTATTTGTGGCCGGAATATTATTTAATATTATCCAAAAAACAATAGAAAATAATATTGGTGTTATTGCTGATAAAATAGGGGTCAAATTATTTGTTTTTTTGTTAGTTGTAGGGCTGGGGTTCCTTTCAAGTATCGTTACTGCAATTATCGCAGCATTAATACTTGTTGAGATAATCAATATTCTTAAATTCTCCAGAAATGCAAAAATAAAAATAGCGGTCTTAGCATGTTTTTCAATTGGATTTGGAGCGGTTTTAACACCTATAGGCGAACCGCTCTCAGCAATTATTGTTTCAAAATTAAAAGGACACCCTCATTTTGCTGATTTCTGGTTTTTATTAACAAATTTATGGTATTTCGTCATTCCGGCAATAATATTTATCGGTTTTATTGCATCAAAAATAGCTGTTATTGATAAGGAGCCAAAAGATATACAGAAACAAGAAAAGCACGAAACTTTAGGTAACATCTTTTACAGATCGTTAAAAGTATATGTATTTGTCGCAGGATTGGTTTGTTTAGGCGTCGGTCTTAGACCTCTAATAGACTTATATTTATCGAACGTTTCTATTTATGCTATATACTGGATTAATATTACCTCAGCATTTCTGGACAATGCAACTCTTGGAGCCGCCGAAATTGGACCTGCATTAAGTCTGCCACAGATAAAAGCAGCAGTTTTGGCTCTGATAATATCCGGAGGCATGCTTATCCCGGGGAACATCCCAAATATTATCACAGCAAATAAGCTTGGTATTGGTAGTAAAGAGTGGTTGAAAATAGGGGTTCCGTTTGGGCTTGTCCTGCTCATAGTTTATTTTATTATAATTGTCGTTATAAATCATATCTGATTAAGGAGGAAAATAATATGAGATTGATATTGTCGTTGATTGCCGTACTTTGTGTCTGCGCTGCGATGGCTCATGCAGCAGACCTGACAGGGTTATTGATTGGACAGGTTGATTCAGCAGCTCAACCTCTTGGGAAAGGTGAAAAAATTATAGGTGTTGCTTCTATAGTCGGTCTTATAATTGCCCTTGCATATTACATTTTTTTTAAAAAGGATGATAAGAAATAGCGTTTTGACAATACTAGAATTGCAGAGTTGGGAGAAAGAGTATGGATAATATAATTGAGAGTAAAATTGATGCAGACATATTAAATGACGTAAAAAAGTTTTTATTGATGTATTTTAAAATTGCAGGGGTAGCCTTAGTGGTTTTATTTTTTGTAATATTTGTCAAATCTTTTATTATGTCTGTAATGCTGGAGGGGATTCTTTTATATGCTATTTGGATAACAGCTCTCTGGTTAATATATAAATATTTTCGTAAGAATAAAAGCATGGCAGTATTACTGATTTTAACTATTTTAACATTTCCGCTCGGATTTGTTTTTCTTGCTTGTTATGAAAAAGTAAAAGAACCGGAGAATGAAAAAGAAACTATAGCGTTTAACGAAGTTAGGGACTTTATATTGCTATATTTCATGCTAACAGGAACATTGATAGTGCTTGGACATTTCATGGCTGTTAATAATGTCCCGACTTGGTATGTCCCTAATTTATTTGTTTCAATCATCTTATATGTTATATGGGTGATAATGCTTTGGTTTATATATAAAGATTTTCGTAAAAATAGAAGGATGTTGAATTACTTTTCATTGATTGTTCTAACACTTCCGTATGGGCTTATAATGGTATCATGTCGTACAAAACTTAAAGAAGTTGATAAGAATAACAAGAAGAAATATATTTCTGAATATATATCGTGAAAATATTCAAGAAGTAAATGAGTAATACGTGTTATAATATAATAAAGGAGCAATCAATGCCTGAATATAGAATCAACGTGGTACTGACGGAGATAGAAAAACTGACGCTAAGTTCGCTTTCAAATACAAAGTTCCTTCTTCCTGGGGAAATAAATCTTTTAAAAAAGTTTGCAGAATCCGCCGTTAAAGTTAATGAGGTGAGCGAAGAACTGTGATGGATGAAGATTGCAATAGATTATGGTAGACAACCCTAAAAGATAGCGCAAAAATACACGGAGGAGCATGAACTTCAAGAAGAATATATGGAGTTAACAACTTTCAATCAGATAATATTGTCTATCATTTTTATTCTACTTAATGGATTCTTTGTTCTTGCTGAATTTGGCATTGTAAAAGTTCGGCACACGCAGCTTAATAGTCTGATTATACGTGGAAATAGAAAAGCTAAAATCACCCAAGAAATTATCAATAAATTAGATTACTATCTTAATGCCTGCCAACTTGGAATAACTATAGCAAGTATCGGTCTAGGCTGGATTGGCGAACCGGTAATAGCTAAAATAATTGAGTCTTTGCTTCCGGGATTTCTAGACGAATCTACTCTGCATATAATATCGTTTACAATTGCCTTTGCAATAATAGCATATTTGCATATTGTTATAGGGGAGCTTGTTCCGAAATCTATAGCAATAAGAAAACCATTATCCTCAGCTCTTTTCTCTTCAGTACCTCTCTATATATTTTCTAAAATATTATTTTTACCGCTTGTTATACTGAATAAGAGTTCAAATATGCTGTTAAGAGTAATCGGAATTCCCCCGGAAATGACTTATCATATAGCATATTCTGAAGAAGAATTTAGATCAATTCTCTCTGAATCTCAGGCGCAAGGGACTTTTTCTTTAAACAGGCTTTTCCTTACAGAAAACGCTCTTAATTTCGGAAAATTAACTGTTTCTGGCATAATGGCTCCTTTTGAAAAGCTAATAGTACTTTATATAGATAAACCCTGGGAAGAAAATTTACGAATAATAAAACAATATAAAAGAAGCAGATATCCCTTATGTCAGGGAAATAAGGAAAATATCCTCGGATTTATTCATTTGAAAGATATAGTGATTTCAAATTTAAATCTTGAAACACCGGACAGTCTGAGAAAAATATTAAGACCAATATTCTTTGTTAAATCCAATATGTTATTAGAAGATTTGCTGAGGGAGTTTCAAAAGAGAAAAGTTCAGATAGCCCTAATCAATTCTGATAAAGGTCAAACAACAGGTTTTATTTCTTTTGAAGATATTGTTGAAGAGCTGATCGGGGAAGTGCAAGATGAATTCACAACAGAAGTATTTGTGCATCTATCTGATCTAATCAGTAAAAAAGGTGTTATTGCTGATATAGGAGACATTGACAAGAAAGAGGCTGTCAATAGATTGATAAAAAAGGCAGCAGCTTTATATCCAGAGATTAATGAAAAAGAAGTATCAGATGAAGTATGGAAAAGAGAAGCGATGCTTTCCACTGCAATCGGTAGTGAGCTGGCTATTCCTCATGCCAGAGTAGAGATATCTAATACTATAATAGTTTTTGGAAGATCAAAAGAAGGAGTAGAGTTTAACGCTCCTGACAAACTTCCTGTGAAATTAATATTTCTTGTCTTAACGTCGAATTCTTCTCCCATAATGCAATTGCGAATTCTGGCAAAAATTGCAAAAGTCGCAGAAAGCTATATATTTAGACAAAAAATAATGGAAGCGAAAAATGAAGACGAAATACTGAATGTTATAAGACTGGCTGATTTCTCATATTCCGTTGAGACCCGTGATGGAAACACCGCTGATTTAATAACATAATGGTCAGAGAGAAGGACTAGGAGGATATATGGCAAAGAACAAAGTGAATGTTTCACCTTCGACAAAGGGAATAATAAGTAAAGAGAAATTGCTTAAGGAAATTGAGAAAAAGGCTTACGAGCTTTTCCTTATGAGAAAAGGCCAACACGGGAGTGATTTGAATGATTGGTTGGAAGCGGAAAAGATAATTAAGAAAAAATATAAACTTTAAAATATGAAAAACAAATTTAATTTTCATCCTCTAGTAGAAAAAACTAGAAAGGGTATAGATAAATCTTTTTCATATAAAGACTTCCTTTATATGGGGCATGTAGGACTGAATATACATGTAACTCCTAAATGTGTTGATAGAGCATTGAAAGTAATGGATATTTTAATTAAAGCTCTCGAAGGAAAAGGTGCTCAAGTTTCAATAATAAATAAAGAAGATAGAAATACTACTTGTGTTAGCTTGTCTGGGGTTGTGCTTGAAGTAGATATGTATGAGAAAATGAATATTGTCAAGAATACTAAAGTTGGTTTTTTAGAAAACAAAGTTAATTTCGTTCCTAATGGTAAGCTGGCTTTTAGAATTAACAATACCTTTGGTACGCGCAAAGAATGGCAAGACGAAGACAATAGAAAATTAGAAGATATGATTGATGTTTTAATTGAAGGCTTAAATAAAGCCGTAGTTAAGAATAAAGAGCAACAGAAAATATGGGATGGCTGGGAAGAAGAACGTAAAAAAAGAGCAGAAATAGAAAGATTAAATGCTTTAGAACAAGAACGCTTTGTTAATCTAGAAAAAGAAGCAATGCGTTGGCAAAAAAGCTCTTTAATTCGTTCTTATGTCGAAGCTGCTTCAAAAGCCTTTATTCAAAAGAATGGTAAAATTGAACCTGGAAGTGAATTTGATAAATGGAGAATATGGGCTAACAAGAAAGCAGATCATTTAGATCCGTTAAAATCAGAACCATCAGAAAGTCAAATAAACAAACCCCAACCTTAGATTATAACCCTTGTCATTGTTTTCTCCGTGCCAATAATATCTTCGTAGCATATATTAATAATATTACTGTAAGACTACAAAGGAAAGAAGATGAAAAAAGATAGCATGAAAGAATTTAGAATACCATTTAAGTATTGTATTTATTTATATGACAGGAATGGAGATGAAAAAGCAAATAATAGAATTCCTGGTGTAGTGGTGTCTGCGTGTTCTAAGAGGAAAATATCTTTTAATACAGTTGAGCAATTAATAGATTTTATAATAAAACACCAAACAAAAAATGAAGCTAAGTTAATAAAATTAGATAAAAATATTAATAAGCTTAGTTAGAGGAGTTATTATGTTAAAGAAATGCGTTTTATATAAACCTTTTAGATTTAACTATCCAAAAGGAATAGCTATTGATTCAAAGAATTGTGTCTACATCGTTGACTACGGAAACAAGTGTATTAGGAAATATGATTCTATAGGACGAAAATTGTTAAAATGGAGTGAAAAATACTCTTGTCTAAATTCTATAGCAGTTGATAAAAATGACAGAATATATGTTACCGATGCCAGAGGTATTAAATTGTACACAGAGTATGGGGAATATTTAAATGAATTTAGAGATAGTGGTAACGGAGATGGAGAGTTTGATTGTATTCATGATGTTTGTGTTGATGGCAACGGATTAATGTATATTGTCGATGCTTTGAATCATAGAGTTCAAGTATTAGATGACAAAGGTGAGTTTGTTTTTAAATTTGGCGGTTTAGGATCAAAGGAAGGACGATTTAATACTCCTCACGGTATATGTTTAGATAAAGCCGGTAATATTTACGTGTCAGATATCTTAAATCATAGAATCCAGAAATTTGATAATAAAGGTAAATTTATTATGACTTGGGGTAAATTTGGTATTTTAAAAGGTCAATTTGATAGCCCAGCATTAATAAAATTTGATAGGGAAGAAAAGCTTTATGTAGCAGATTCAAGAAATAATAGAGTTCAAAAATTTGATATTAGCGGGAAATTTGTATCTGAATGGGTAAATAATGAAAATAATAGCTATTTCGACAACCCTTATGGTGTTGGAATAAACAAAGATAATCTAGTTTATGTGACAAATTCGGCAAATCACATCCTGCAAGTCTTTAACTCTAATGGTGAGTTGCTTTCAGTATGGGGAAGGCAAAAAGCATTTTAATATTGACTTTAATATTTGAAATTTATATAATCAATGTACAGGGTGAGATAAATGCAATAATATAAAATAACGGGCTGCCTTTGTAATTCCTTCAGCCGTCTCCGTTTCACCCCTTGAGTACCGAATAGGAGAACGGCGGGCAGCCCATATAAAAATAAACTCTTATGGGCTATTCGTTATTAGTTTGTGTCTTCCCCTAGAGGGCACAAACAGGGATAGCCCATGAGAAGTAAATATAATACAATTATTAACTAAATAATTCAATATAGATTAGAAAATACGAGGATATCGAAAATGTCAAATTATGATTTTAAAACATTATCTGCGATTGATTTTGAAGATTTGTGCAGAGATCTTTTACAGAAAGAATTGAGAATAACACTGGACAGTTTCAAACCTGGAAAAGACGAAGGTGTGGATTTTAGATACTATAAAAACATGAAAGAGTCGATAATTATACAATGTAAGCATTATGCAGATTCTAATTATGCGAAACTTTACCACGTGCTAAAATATGACGAATTAAACAAAGTCAAAAAACACAAACCAAAGAAATACACTATTGCAACGTCATTAGGTTTGAGTAAAAGTGAAAAAAAGAATATTTGTGATACATTCAAGCCTTTTATGAAACATGCAAATCCAATATATGGGAAGAGAGATTTAAATAATCTTATTGGTAAATATCCGGAAATTGAAAAACAACACTTTAAATTATGGCTTTCAAGTACAAGTGTTTTAGAGGGAATATTTAATAGAGTCTCAAAAAGCATTTCAGAAGAGGCTTTTCAGAAGATAAAAGAACATGTGAAATATTATGTTTTGAATGATAGCTACAAGATAGCTTTTGATTTATTGAAAGATAATAATTATTGCGTTATTGCTGGAAGCCCAGGAATTGGAAAAACAATTCTGGCAGAAATGCTAATAATATACTATATAAGCGAAGGATATAAGTTAATTAAAATTACCGAAGATATAAAAGAAGCAAGTAGTGTTGATTACAAAAATGAAAAAATAATATATTATTATGATGATTTTCTAGGTAGAACTTCTTTTGATGAAAAGATAAACAAGAATGAAGATGAAAGAATTATAGACTTCATCGATGCAATAAAGGAATCGACACATTCTAAATTGGTGCTTACAACTCGAGAATATGTATTACAACAGGCAAAGATGAAGTCCGAAATTATATTCAGAGGAAATAAAGATTTAAAAAAATGCATTATTGATTTAAAGAAATACACAAGATATATTAAAGCAAAAATTCTTTACAATCACTTGTATTTCTCGGATTTACCATCGGCATATATTAACGAGCTAATAAAAAACAAAGAATATTTAAAAATAATAGATCACAAGAATTATAATCCGAGAATTATTAGTGAAATGTCTAAGAAAAGTATGAATACCGGGGTTTCTGCTAATGATTTTGTAAAAATATTCCTTCAAAATCTCGATAATCCTTTGTTGATATGGAAGAGTGCTTTTTCAAATAGATTGTCGCAAGCTTCTAGAAATTTATTGATGCTTATGTTTACATTGCCAAACAAAGTATTTATTGAAGATTTAAGGTGTTCATATATTCGATACAATGGCGCACATTCTAAAGAGTACAATTATCACATAAATTCTACTGATTTCCAAAATGCACTAGAAGAATGTAAAGGCGATTTCATAACGTTTGAAAAGGATAAAAATAAAATAACGGTAGGCTATTGTAATCCATCAATAAAAGATTTCATATTAGGCTTTATAAAAGAAAATAAAAATGAAAGTGTAATATTTCTTAAAGCATCTGTGTTTTTTACTCAAATTGAATCAATTTGGAATGTGAAAGATAATCTGTCAATATCTGAGTTATTGAATTCAAATATTGCAGAATTAATCTCAGCGATAATCAGAACTATTAGTGATAGGGATTTTGAAAAAGAAACGATAAAACGTTCATATATATTTATGAAAGAAAGATCATTTGAGCAAAGACTTGAAAGAGTTGTTTCTATTGGAGCAGATATTAATAATGATGAATTAAACAAAGCCATAATGATGTTGATAGTTAATTATCAAAGAAAAATAATAAAAGGAAAGTCCATAGATAACGAGCATGTGTTATTACTTAAAGCAATTAAAGAGGCGAAAATAAAGATCGATAGCTTATTTAAAGAGGTGAAAAAAATAGCAATTAATAATTGCAATACAATTGAAGGTTTCGATGTTTTGGATAATTTAAGTGGGATATTTCCAAGCATGTTTTCTAGCAAGGAAATAGAAAAACAAATGACAAAATTAAGAGTCGTGGCTGAAGAAGGACTGGAAAATGTGTCTCTTGACCCGATTACTTTGAGAGAGGAAGAAGATATTTTAGAAAGATTGAGCAAGAAATATAGTATAAATATTGAAGATGTTCTTGAAGATGTAAATGAAATGGCAAATAGAGCAGAGCAAGAAGATGAAGATAGCGGGTATGAATCTGCCAATCCATTTGATGATGTATATTATCCTACTGATATTGGCGATAAGGAAATAGATAGCATGTTTTTTGACCTAAACAAGAAATAATATAAGCTATTCCTTTTGGGCTATGTGTTAATGGTTTGTGTACTAGACAGCCAATAAGGGCATAATAAGGGGTGTATTTATGACTAGCGAGCACGAATATGACTACTTTGTATCTGTATTTAGCAGATTTTGTCAAGTAGGGACGCTTCTTGAAAAAGAAGTAAACCCACTGAAGGCAAAAGTGCTTAAAATAGAGTATAATAATTTATTGTGTACTTTAAAAATGGATAAAATAGAGGAGAGGTAAAGGGGCAAAATGGAGAACAAAAAAGAATTTGATATTATATCGCTTATTCAAAACGAACATTCTACTTACTTGGAAAAGCACGATATTCTTAAAAAAATAATATTTGATCTTCTCGACAAAGACAACCCGTGGGAAGATGTAAAAGAATTCCTTTCTTTTTTTAATAATGTACTTTTAAAGCATTTTGAGGATGAGACAGCGGTAATAAAGTTATTGCTTGATAATAAAGATATGACTAATGAGGAAGCAGATATAGTAAACACAGTCATTCAAGAACACAAAACAATAGTTAAATGCATCAATAAGCTTAATGAAACAGGTAAGATTTACACGCCTCTTTTAAGAGAAATAAAAGAAGATTTTATCGCCGAAGCCCATGATTTGATAGACATTATTACAAAACATGCTAATACGGAAGATGCAAAGTTCTTTCCACTTGCAAGAAAACTCTTATCTAAAGTCGAACTTGATGAAATAAGAAAAACAATTGAAGAGAGACGAAACAGCTGAATTATATAAAGTTTCAATGGAGTAATTGCCGAAAGTATTGATAGTATTGAAAGGGATCATATGGTGAATGCCGTACTAGAAAGAAGAAAACATAAAAGGGTGAAATTTGATGCTGTTATTGACCTGAAAGCAGCTGAAAGTGTTTATCGGTATATTTCAAAGGGAAGTGTAAAGGACATTAGTTTAGGCGGACTTAAATTTGAATCCTGTCTGGATCTAGATATAAAGGATGTAGTCTTAAGCTTTGGGAACGGTTCTTTCCTTGGAGGTTCCGTGATCAAAGGTAGGATAACAAGAGTTGTTAAGGACAAGCTTACCTATTTATATGGAGTGGAATTTCAGGATCTAAAGTTTTGGGAAAAAGCAAAGATCTGGTATAAGACGGCCGCTAAATGAAATCCTGTAATTTTTGCTCATGATTTGGTGAAGTTTAATTAAAAAGTAATTAAAGGCGGAGATGAAGGAAAGCAAAAATATTTATCCCAAAACAATAGGTGAGGCAGTTAATAGAATTCTTTCTAAAACACATGATGGGTTAAAAATAACGATTATGAGGTCTGCCGAAGAAGAATTTGCTAGCAAGTTTAATGTAGGATTAGGAGCCTGTATAAGAAAAGATTTTGGTTTGTGGGATAATAAAAATCCAGAATTGTTAAGAGATTGTACGTCTGAAAATATAGATCCAGACGAAGCTTCGAAAATGATATTGAAAGCATTATGGAAAAGAGTGCGAGATAAAGAAAAGAAGCAATAGGCGAGTATGAAGGCTAAATTTAATTAAAGCAGTTAAAGGGAGAAAAAATGTCAGAAGAAAGAGCAGAATATAAAGTAAATTCAGTAAAGAAAGCAGCGTTTGGTGGAAAGGTCATAAAGTGGGGCAAAGTAAAAGACGTAAAGATTGGTGAAATATTTGACAACAAAGACTGCGGAATGAGCGAGATGATAAAGCTAATCTGGATATTCATTAAAAAGCACAAAATAAACGAGTAGTTCTTTTATAGCGGATTTAGTGCAATAAGCATCTGTCTAAGTATTAAGAAAGGAATATAGTGAAATTGTTTACAGGTTGTATATATCAAGATAGATATAAGAATTTCTGGGCGGTTTTTAGAGTAAATAAGGGCAGTCCGGTAGTAAGACGCTATAAAGTAGATGAGAATAATGATAGATTGATACCCTTGAACGGTTTTGATATTTCTAATAGCGTTCTTGTCTCTGCTGAAGATCATTCAAATACTGGAATTGATTTGCCAAATGGATGGGAATGTATTAAAAAGCTAGAGAAAGATTATTTAGAGTAATTTATGAAGCATAGGGCTTAAATGAATAAAAGCAAATATTTAATAGCGTGTATTTTAACGCTTATTCTTTTTTCCGGCTGTCAGTATAAAGTATCAGATGCTGGAAGTAATAATAGCGATAATTTAAACGTAAAATACGGCTTACCCAGCACAAACGGAAAGCTTATTTATAGAACGGGATATGCTTTATTACACGATAAAGAAAAGAAAGAACCGCTATGGGTTTCGTATCATTTAACAGCTAATGAATTGAATAGTCCTCAAATCAAGCGTAGCAATAAGTTTGCACCAGATCCAGAACTCTTACCCGGAGAACGGGCAGAATTGAACGATTATAAGAATTCCGGCTATGATCGTGGACATATGTGTCCGAATGCCGATCAGTCGTACAGTGTGATAACAATGAAGGAATGCTTTTATCTTAGCAATATGTGTCCTCAGCTCCATAGTCTAAATGCAGGCAAATGGGGTAGCTTAGAGAGCAAAGTACGAGCGTTTACAAAGAAACAGGGTGAAGTGTTGGTAGTTTGCGGACCTGTTTTTGATAAGGTTAGATCTAATATTAACACTATCGGAGATAATAAGGTTTGGATTCCTTCAGGGTTCTTTAAAGTAGTTATATATAATACAGAAGAAGGAACTAAAGCGATTGGATATGAAATGCCACATAAGAACTTGACAGAAGAATTGAAGAAGTATATTGTAAAGATACGTGACATTGAATCTGAAACTGGATTAAACTTTATGAATAAGTTGCCTCAAAGCGAACAAGATAAATTAGAGATGATTGTGCCGGTAAGCCCGGAGATGTTGAATTAAGGGGGAGAGATGAGAGAATGGGTGTTTTTAATAGATATATTATTAGGTGCTATAGGATGGTTCATAATAATTGTAACTGTTAGGTATGTAATACATAAGATAAAAAAACAGAATAATTTTAAGGCCAAAATTAAAAATATAATAATTGCCAGTATTATATTGGGCGGTATCGGTTGGTCTTACAATAGAACATATAATCATAATGACAATGAATTGGCCGATAACAAGTTTAAATCACTAAATCATAATATTGTTTCTGAAAATATAGCTGAGTATAAAAACATAAGCATTTCTGCGCATAAGGAAGAAGCCGAAGCTGATTCTTATGAAAAAATATCTAAAACTGCATCAAGTGTTATTCCTAAACTTAATAATATTAGTAATACATTAATTGAATTTAATGGTAAGTTGAGTAGTATATTAGAATTAAAAGTTAGTGAGTCTAAACGTAAGGAAATATTATTATTATCTAGTACAATAAAAATGTGGTCTGATTTAATAATAATTGATATCAAATATCAGAAAGCTTGCGAGATTATTGTTAATGAAAAAGACCCAAATATATATTTGAGCAATACAATTGGTCCTATTGAAAAAGAATTAGCAGCAAAGCAAGTTGAAATACAAAAATTTTCTAAAAACATGATGGATAAAACTACTAAATAGTAAGGGGAAGATATGGGATTTACTTTTAGAAAAAGCATAAGTCTAGGAAAAGGGTTGAGAATAAATATGAGTAAGAGTGGCGTAGGCCTCTCTACCGGAATTAAAGGTGCGAGAATCTCCCTTACCCCAAAAGGAACTCGAATTTATGGAGGGGTCGGTCCCATTCGGTATCAAAAATCATTCAGTTCCGGAAGTAATATAAAATATTCAAGTAATACGTATTCACCGTCAAGAAGTTATAGCACATCAGCGCCAAGAGAGGAAACACCGGTAGGATGTGTTTATACAATATTTGTTCTCATCGGACTAGGACTAATGACTGTTTCAGTTGAACTCGGGGTAGGATTTCTAATACTCATGGGTATAATATTGACTCTTATTGAGTTGTCGCCTGTCAGAAAATCTAATAGACTGATGACAAAAGCGCATAAATCTTTCGGTGACACAGGATACTCTGATGAAGGAATTATATTACTTCAAGATTCAATAAAAGCAAATCTGAGTAATACAAAAGCAAAACTTCTACTTGCAAAAGCATATTATCTAAAAAGAGATTATGAAAATGCCATACCGTTGTTCGAGGAAATCAAAGAAATATTCAGCGATTTTTGTGAGATTCATTTTTATCTAGGTGTTTCCTATCATATGACAAAGCAATATGAAAAAGCTATTGTAGAATTCCAAGAAGTTGATGAAGAGGAAGAGTTTGGGGAATTTATGAAGACTATAAATAATAAAGGAATATGTCTTGTAATGTTGAAGAAATATGATTTAGCGGTTCAAGTATTCAAAGAAGGATTAAGAAGAAGAAAACAAGAATATGTAGAGATACAAAAAGAAATGAGATATAATCTTGTTTGTGCTTATGAAAAGTTAGATGAAATGAAGCTGGCAAAGAAAGAACTTCAGAGGCTTTACCTGATAGATGCTAACTTTAAGGATGTAAAAGAAAGAATTTCTGAAAAATAATCCAAGTAGCAAAGAGGTTGTATGCAAAGACAAAGGTCTGACTACTCTGGTAAAGCAGTAAATATTAAGCCATTCTACATAATAGAGATAGTATTGCTTGACCAAGAAGAAAAAGCAATTAGAAAGATTCAAATCGAAGCAGACAAAACGCTATATAAGCTAGCTGAGGAGATAGTTAAGTCATTTGGCTTTAAGTTTGATCATTGTTTCGGGTTTTATAGCAGTTTTGAGGGCAACATAACAAAAGCAGAAAGGCTTTATGAGCTCTTCGTGGATTGTAATGAATCACCTTCGCCGGGTGCGAAAAGTGTTAAGAAAACGAAAATCAGTGAAGTATTTAAAATATCCGGTGACAAAATGTTATTTTTGTTCGATTACGGAGATGATTGGCGGTTTTCTGTAGAACTCAAAGAAATAAAGAAAGGCGAAAATCAAGGGATGACGGCAGCCGTCATAGATAGTACCGGTAAAGCCCCAAAGCAATATCCGCCATGTGAAGAGTAATTAAAAATGTGTTTTTTATAAAAGTTATTTAAAGCGAGAAAGGGATAGAGATGACAGAAGAATGCGAAGAATATACAACAATTTCATCTTCATCAAAAACAGAAGTCAGAAGATGCTTCAACGGTCAAAAATGTCATAATGATAGAGAAAATTGTGGTATTCTTTCGTCAATACAGAATTATGAAACAGCTAATAATGGGTTAAAAGAAAGTATTAAATTGAATAATTTAAACAAATATTTTAATTCTGACAGCATGAGAAAAATCGCGGCCAACTGTTTTAATAGGACACAGGTTGTTAGCGTCGGAGACAGAAAAATATATTCAAAGCTATTTACTGATAATCTGAAAGAATTTATTGAAAACATTAATATTCAAGTTGTACAAGAACAAAATTTATTACTTAAAGATGAGTATAAGGATATTGTAAAAAATAAAAGAGTAGATCTTATTGTTGGTTCTAAGCGAAAAATATATATTGAGATTAAGGGTTGGGCAAATATAAATTCCCTTGGAGAAGCTTTAATTGAGGGCATCCTGTTAAAAAAGGAAGAAGGTAATAAGTTTATAGTTGTATTTTCTTCAGCCCCAAAATCTGAAGATTATATTAAATATAAAAAACTTGTTTATATCTCACCATTTTCTGATTACATTGATGAATTATTCATTTTGGAACTATCTGAAAGAGGGATGGAAGATTTAATTGCATTTAGGAAATATATTAAGGAAAACACTTAAGGTCTATCAACATTTGCTTCTGTTATTTTGAAATATAATTAAAACGGCGAGGAGGAAGAGACATGGGAAAGCAAAGAGATAGCTTTATCGGAGAAATAGCTGTTATAGAGCATCAATCTACCCCTCGTGGACGTAATTATTTCATGAAGTATGTAAAGCCGGGAGATCCGGAATATAAAGTGGCCCTCATGGAATGGGCTTTAATGAATACAAAATTGACATATGAAGAAATTAAAGAGAATATATGTAGTTGAATTAACAGTCACCTTAAGATTATTGATAGAATACTAATTATTTCCTTAATACCTTTTTTGATATATCCAAGAAGAGTCTTTTATTTGATAAGTTTTGATTCTTTAAAAGTGTTTTGATCTTTTTCAAGATAACCCTGTCAGATAAATTGCTGTCATTTTTCACAGGTTGAGTATTTATAAGATTCTCAAGATTGGTTTCTAAAGCTACAGCTATTTTATTTAAAGTAATAATTGAAGGTGAAATGACTTTACCTGTTTCTCTTGATCCTTGTTCAAGCCTACCAACCCAAGCTATATGAACTCCTGATAATTTAGCAAGTTTTGTCTTGCTATAGCCTTTCTCTTCACGTAATTCTCTTATTCTAATTCCTATTTGTTTTACAATATCATCCATGAGTGCCTCCGATAGCATTGCTTATAATGTATAAGAATATTGCCTGTTATAGTAGTGCACAGTAGGCAACTAAAAGTTGACTATAGGCAAGTATTGAAGGTATAATATATTATATTTATATTAAGAAAGGAGCTTTTTATTAAAAAAAGTGGAATATTAATTGTCATTCTAATAATTAACGTGTTTTTATCAAATGTACTAGCAGATGAATCTAGACTCTATAGTGGGATTGGGCTTGAGAGTTATTATATCGACCAGCCTATGAGTGCTATAAATTATGGACCATCAATACAAATAGGTTTTAAAATTGAATTTTCAGGATCAACTTATTTAAGGTTTGGATATGGTGTGGAATTTACACCAATGGGTAGCGACGATGGAGGTCATTGGGTTGCAATAAATAATCAAAATATATTCCTTGGATTAGGGTTGCCTATATATAAAGAAGAAAATAATTGCATAACTTTTGAGGCTGGAGGATTATATTCAGCCTGGAATATAGCATTTAACGAATCTACAAGTTACTTGATAATTTTAGGTGGTGTAAGTGGAAGAAGCATAATGCCATTTATAAGGATTGGCTATCAGATAAAAGGTAATAACGATTCTTTTGGAATAGAATTTGAATATAGACTTGGAAACAATAAACAATGTCCATCAGGTATGGGAATATATTTTATAAAACAAGTGTATATATTTAAATAGTGCAATAAAGTGCTTTCAAAGGAGGCTCTTTATGACTAAAGAAAATACAAATTTAAATAAGAGTAAAGCGGAAAGAAAAAAAAGAAATATTCCTACAGGTCGAGGCTTATTTTTGATTTTTATATCTGCTGTCATAATGTTTTGTGGGGTAAAATTTCATAATTATATTTATTCTGGTAAACGTCCGTCATATCAAGATAGTTATACTTATCATAAGGATGGAAGAATGACAATACGTGAAAAAAACGATATTGAGGATTTAAAAGAATCATCATTATTAAAAGAAAAGAAAGAACTTGAATCAAACAGAAAAGCAGTCGAGTCTAATACTGATAAATTAAATAGGGAATATGAAGAAAAGTTGGCAAAAGGAGAAAGAAACTTATTTTGTCCTATGTGCGGTAAAAAATATAGTTCTGTGTCTGCTCCTTGGGATTTCATAGAACATATGCAAACTTATTATTGCCCCTATTGTACACATGCAATTGGTAAATATGTTCCTTTAATAAGAATCCCAAAATGAATATATAAATAATACAAATTATTGTTAAATTTGGTTAACATTAGGATAAGTTACGGTTAACAACACGTTGACAGAAAACTTTAATTTATGTCGAATAATTTCAATTTTAAAGATTTTTCCTGATAAAAAGTATTAATATCTAACGCCTTGCCTTGCAGAAAATCCGTGCCGTTTGCCTGTGGAATAGATGATAATATTATATGGACAATAATAATATGAATAATAAAAGTGTAAACTGCGTAACAATAGGGATCCGTGACATATTTTTAAGAAACGACAAGGTTGCCGAAGAAGTATCAGTATGGTGTATTAATGCAAGAAAGAGAATATCAGAAAGCTTCCCTGACTTTATAGTTGGATGTCCAAATTCTACTACTGAAAGACTAGAAGATGCTGGTCGTACTTTAATCCTCCCAATAAGTGCATGTTGTCCTAAAACCTATGCGGTATTCAATGAAACGGCCGGAATCACATTTATGCTGGCTGAAGAATACTAATAGCGCTTTATATTCGATTCTACAATATACATGAGAATATCTACTACTTACAGAGTATCTCCTAAATAAACATGATTATCGCGCGATTTTTCGCTGGTTTATTCTCAGGTTTAAACGCTAGAAATTAACAAAGGAGGACTATGGATAATTTTAATAATAATTGGAAAAACGAATATGATTCTGGAGATGGTTTAAGAAACATATTTAAAGTCCGTTTTGAAATGTTGTCTATAAGATCTCAACTGAGGAATTTGATAAAGAAAGAGATAATAACTTATTCGCAAATATTGGAAAAAGAAAAATTCAATGTAAAGATCTATATTTGCAGAGCAAAATGCAAAAGGCTTATTCACCAATTCAGGGGTGCGATAGAAGATTGTACAATGGCACTCTCTATAAACAATGAATTTCCAGCAGCATGGGATGAAAGAGCGTTTTGTCATTATTTGTTGAAGGAATATAAAAAAGCCATTTTTAATTATACAGAGCTGCTTAAATTAAAAGTTAGTGACGAAGCATATTATTTTAGAGGAATAAGCCGGGCTAGATTAAAAATGTATTCAATGGCGATCGAAGATTTTACAGAATCAATAAAGATGGGGAAAGGAGAAGATCAGGAAACTATGTACAAAAGAGCGTATTGTTATTTAGTTACTAAAAAATATGATGAAGCCATAAATGATCTTTTAAAGGCGTTAAAGCTTGATAGTCAGAATGTTAAATATTTACATTATTTAGGGGAAGCATACAAGGGCAAAGGAGATATTAGGGTGGCTGAAGAAGTATTTGAACTAGAAAAAGAATTAAAGCCGTTAGCAGGAATGGATGACGAGGAAACAAAAGAAGGAATATGAAAAAGTTTCTGAGTAGAAATAAGTACTTAACGGCAAATACATTCTTGATTGCTGTCATAAGGTAACCTTTAAACACAACTTTTCAAATAATGTGGTGATTATTAACTACAAAGTTGAAGGGTATCTTATCGGTGTCATCTATACAGGATTGTTATTAAAGTGGAATAAGGAGGAATAACTGTGACTAATTCAAATAGTAATAGTTGGGAAAATGAATTTGATGATATTTTAAAACATTTGTATGATTTCCGCGGTAAGTTCTCATCTCTAAAAGTACAATTAGAAGTAATGGCAAAAAAAGAGATTATTATTTGTTCAAAAATATTAAAAAAACAAAGATTCAATGCTCAGGTTTATCTTCGAAGAGCTAAATGTAAAAGGCTTACTCATCATTTTTATGGAGCTATAAAAGATTGTACAAAAGCTATTGAACTAAATGATGCGTATTTACCCGCTTATGGTGAAAGATCATTTTGTTATCTTTTAATACGAGACTACGAAAAGGCAATTTTCGATTATTCAAAGATACTTGAGAAGTATAAGACTGATAAATATTTCTACTTTAGAGGAATTTGTAGAGCGAGATTAAAAATATATGCTCAGGCAATAGAAGATTTTACAGAAGCTTTGAAATTGCATGATGCTGAATGGCCGTCTGTTGTATTTAAAAGAGGCTTTTGTTATCTGAAAAGTAAAAAATACGATGAGGCAATTTTAGATCTCTTAGAAGTCGTACGATTAGATAATAAGAATACTAAATATTTGCATAATCTTGGAATAGCATACAAACTTAAAGGGAAAATTAAATTAGCAAAAGAAGTATTTGACCTTAAAAGAGAATTAATGCCTTTATCAGAAATGAATGAAAAAGAACCGGAAGACAGCTTATAAGAAAGTAGAAGAATTGAAAAAAATACTTACAGGTAAATACTTGCTTGATTGTGGGCATAAGGTAACCTTTAAACACAACTTTTCAAATAATGTAGTGATTATTAACTACAAAAATGAAGTTAAAATTATCTGTATGGATTGTTATGACTAAATAAGGAGGAAGTTAATATGATTAAAATAGTAAAAAAATATGAATTGAATCTACCGGACTCAAAAGACACAGTCGAGGAATATACTATAAACGGTAAGTACTGCTATATAAGATGTTTTGGCGATGGGATAAGGTATTCTGCGTATAAATATTCTTTACATGCGATAAAGGATGTCAAAGGAAAGAGGCTGGAAGACCATTTTGTAATAAAAGAGATAAAAAAAGAAGATACCAGTGGAAAAAGTTCAGAGCTTGTGTTTACAGTTCATCTTTTCGAAATACTAAAATATCTTGGCATAGTCACATTTAAAAACGGATATTAGTCAAAGTATTCAGATCTAAATACAAGGAGAGCGTATGAGTGAAAGATTTATAGTCCTTGTTTCAAAGACAGAAGCAGGAGAAAACGAGAAAGAGGTTAGAGAGTATGTTAATTATTGGTTGCTGGAAGAACAATTTGAGTCTCACGGTCGATTTAGCGGTACGGGAGTTGAAGGATATCTTATAGGCGGTATCTATACAGGGTTGTTATTAAAGTGGAATAAAGAAGTTTGTGATAAAAGTAAAAAGAGCGTTAAAGCAGGTGATGAAAATGAAGTATTTGGCAGCGAAGGAGACGCTCATATTGTTACAGAAAATATATACAAAGAATTAGAAAAGCTTATTTCTTGGGATGAGTACCCTGATAAATTATTTACGGGTAAGTGTTATGTGTTTACAGAGTACTGTGTAGAGCTTTCAAAAGACATTGTTGGAAATTATTGGACGGTCGTTGTCGAATTTCATGGTTAACCGGTTGGTTTAAATCCAAAGTATTTAAGCCTTATATGTACTATTTTGAGCAAGAAAATGCCCGGTTAACTATCATAATCACCGGAAAAAACAAAAATAATGTCAAGATAATATGGTATTATCTATACCCTAAAAAACAATGTATATAGAAAACCTTATAACAAAATATTTGGAAGAGTTTGAAAAGCGAAGCAAGAGAGATAAAGATTATGTAAGTCAAAATACTATTAAGGCTTACAATATCAACTTGCAGAAGTTTTTAATATTCCTTAAAGAGAATAAGTATGAGACCAACGTTAAGAAAATTAAAGAGGACTGTATTAACAGATATATTAACGAATTAGTTGATAAGAAGCTTTCTCCGGCATCTCGAAATCAGCGTATTTCCACCCTCAAGTCATTCTTTAAATGGGCGAGAAAATATTATGATATTAAGAATCCTATGGTAGAAATAAGGTGCGCTTATCAGCCAAGGAAAGAGGCGAGTTTCATCTCTAAAGAAGATTGCATAAAAATACTTACTCATATCGATAAAGTCGGAGGAATTAATCAGGTGCTTTTTAGAACTCTCTTACAATCAGGGATGAGAGCAAGTGAAATTATAGGATTAGATATTCCCGATATTACTTTTGAAAAAGACGGGATGTTTATTCGAGTTTTGAAAGGAAAAGGAAACAAGCAAAGGATATTGCCATTTAGAACTACAAATTCGGATTCTTCAGAAAATAGGGAGAATCTTAAATTATATAACTTGCTTAAAACATATATTCGAAACCGAAAGAAACAGGAAGTTGACGATAAAAACGCTTTATTCATATCTACCCATGGAAGAAGGATCACATATACAGGATTAAATAAGAAATTATCGAGATTACTAAAAAAAGTGACTCTCCAGCACAAGAAATACTCGCTTCACACATTTCGTCATACGAGAGGAAAAATTCTTATGGAAAATGGGGCTAGAATAAAAATACTTCAAAAGTTTCTTGGGCATGAGGACCCTGTTACAACGATAAGGATCTACGACCATACATCTATAGAAGAAATTTCAAACGCTAATAAATTCTAAAGAAAGGAGGCTAGTATGAAATATTCGCATTACTGGGTTCGACCAAGAGTAATTGAAAAAGATATATACAGTTTTATTGTTAAAGATTTCAAACTAATGGTTCCTGTCTTAGAGAAATACGGAGTAGTACTTGCGGATGTAGAAGGAAAATGGAAACCGCATATAGATGAAGATTATATTCAGTTTAATGGTGTTAAGGATTGCGGACATAGGAAAATATATAACAATGTAGCACAGCATGTAATCGATAAGGCCGGAGGAGTCTTTTCATATGACAGTAATAATGAAGGCGATAAATATTTTGTTAGTCAGGCAGTAAATACTAGATGTTGTAATGGCGATTGCTCGTTTGACAGCTTCTATTTTGACCGAGTCGTGGAAATCAGTAATCCTAATGATCCAGAGGAAAGTTCAAATGAAGCAAAATATTTTAAGCACTGCAATACAAATTTTAAGCCCTATGACCTTAGTGTTTGTGTTGTTCTTATTATTGCTAAGAAATATCTTGCTAACAAACTGATAGTTCTAAGTGACGGGGAAAAGCAATGGTGGGATGCAAAATTTATCACGGAATTAACTCTTGGTTACGGAACAAGCTTTAGTTTAGACAAGATATAAAGGAGGAGCTTTATGGGTAATAATATGGTTGGAGATCTATCTGTTACAGAAAGTAAAAATTCTTTTTGCTTTAAGAAGTCGACATATAAATATGAAGTGTTTGAGCATTATAATATTTCAAAAGGGAAGAAGGTTCTTTTAAATTTCACTGACAATAAAGGCGTCGAATATAAAGACCACGTTCTCTTGGCCTCAGGTAAATCTAGGCACAGGTTTGCTAAAAATATTAAAGGGCTATTTCCTGAGATAGACGAAAAACTCTTTGAGAGAGAATTAATGGATACGGACAGCTTCTTAAGGGAAGCTATCAATCGTAAAAAGCCGACAAATGAATCAGAATGTGAGAAGGAAGTAATTTTAAGCGAACAGGAGAAGCTGGATGCGGTAGAAGTTTTAAAGAACCCGAATCTTATGGAAGAAATATTATTAGATCTAGAAAATATTGGTTGTACAGGCGAAGTTTTAAATAAGAAGCTTTTGATACTGACATATGTTTCATGTAAGATTTCTAAACCCTTGGGATTACTTGTTAAAGGCGAATCCAGTTCAGGTAAAAGCTTCCTAATAAGCAAAATTGGTGAATTATTTCCTCCTGAGTATGTCGTGTCACGTACAAGACTTACATCCCAGGCTTTATTTTATCTGGGGAAGGACTTTCTCAAGAATAAAGTGTTAATAATAGCCGAAAGAGATGGAGTAGAAGGCACGGCAGACTATTCTATAAGGTGCTTGCAGTCGGAGCAGCAGCTCTCAATATCCGTCCCGAATTTTGACAAAGAGTCCGGGAGAATAAATAGTGATACACATATTGTAAATGGTCCTATAGCATATATTGAGTCAACGACCCAGTCCAATATTTATGTCGATAACGAGAATAGATCACTATCAATCTTTCTTGATAATAGCGAAGAGCACACACTTGAAATCTACAAGACTCTTTGTCAGCCGTATTTGATGGGTAGCGAAGCAATAGTTAATAAAGAAAACATTTGTAAAAGATATCAGAATGCTTTTAGAACTTTAAAGAGCATCGTTGTAAAAATACCTTACATCGATCTGATTAAATTCCCGACAAAACCGATCAGGGTAAGACGTGACTTTAGTAAGTTTATTTCTTTGATAGAAACATCTGCGTTCCTATATCAGTACCAGCGAGAAAAAGTAGTTGTTGACGGAGTTGAATACATAATTGCTAACTTGGAAGACTATCGGCTCGCTTACGACATTGCCTCAGTCATATTAGCGCGGACTATCAAAGAGTTGAGTATAAGAGCAGAAGAACTTGTAAGAGCGTTTGAAAAGATTTTATCGGAAAGAATTCAGAGCGGGAATAATGAAAATGTAGTTAACCGTTACGAGCTTTGTAAAATATTGGAATGGTCTTTACCCACGCTTACGAAGTATATAGAAGAGACAGAGAACATGGGATACGTGCAACGAAAAAGCGGTAAGCAGGGAAAAAGCTACGAGTATGTTCTTGTTAAGAAATTGGGGATGCATTGTTCACAGTTACTTTCGCCAGAGGAATTGCAAAAATTAACAGAAAGTAATAATAATGTTTTAACCATAGAAAATTCCGATAAAGATGAAGGTTTAGAGAGTAACTGTAATATTATCAACGACGAAATGGCGGTCAACAACATATATAATATGTAAACAGTCTGGAGAAAAATAATTATTATATTGATGTGCGCCTATGATGCTTTATAGGTTGACAAGTCGTGAGAAAGCAAATATTAAATTAATGAAACATTAGCAAAAACTGTTTTCTGATAATGTCAGAAGTGAAAAACCTGCCTGGATAAATTCCTAAAGTTTTAAAACTCCCCAAAAACGCCCTAAAATACAAATAATGCTAAAATATTATTAAAAATATTTATCATTATATTATCAGTATGATTCCCGTTTTTTCTGTAAAAAAACCACTTTTTCCCCGAAAACTATATTATCTTTTTTCTATATACAGGAGAGGTTTTAGTATGGAGGAAAAAATGAAAACTATGGAAATTTACAAAACGAGGGACCTGTTTGAGGCTGCATTCCTGTACGGGAGTCATCACAATCTTATTAGAGTAGATCAGGATGATGATGAACGTTGCTGGTTTGTTTTTGATGACGAGTGTAAAAGTATAGCGCTTACATACTGGCAAGGGCGTGCGACTGTAAACGCGAAGGACTATTCAGATGCTATTCGGACTCTTAAAGACATAATATTTTCGCATTAAAATATAATTATTAGAGGAGATGGAGAAAAATGATGGAAAGAGATCTCGCCAAAATATTGTTTCAAAAGTTTCATAATAAAATATATTTATACAATATTTACTCGCCTAAAACTACTTCCATATATAATGATCCAGCACAAGTTAAAATAAATAGCCCACCTAGAGATGTTTTCAGCCAGCAGTAAACAAAATTTAAAATAATAATGGAGATGACATGAGTATAGAAAGCAGACATATAAGTGATCTTGAACGATCGGGACTAAGTATAAGTTTTGCAGAGGAGCACGGTATACGCTCCGCTTCGGGAGAGGAGATCGAAAAAATATTAAAATGGGAAGTCACAGAAAAAGGACATCTAAGCAACGGATATATAATTCCTTACCCAGCCGAGAAAGGGTTTCTTTCTGATTTTGTTCAAGTGCGTTTAGATACACCACATAAATTTAAGAAAGGTGATAAAGATAAGGAAGCAAAGTATCTATGCCCTGTAGGATCAAAAAACAGATTGTATATTCCGTTTCAAGTACGTAAGACGCTTCAGGATGTGGAGATACCACTAATAATAACTGAAGGAAGTAAGAAGACTCTTAAAGCAAATCAAGAAGGCTATAACTGTATAGGCTTAGTTGGAGTATGGGGGTTTAGTCGTAATAAGATGCTTATAGATGACTTTGAATTGATTAAACTCAAAGGTAGATGGGTATATATCGTCTATGACGGAGATAAATTCAAAAATACGCTTGTTAAATTAGCCGAGGCTCATCTTGCTGGAGAGTTAGAAAAAAAAGGAGCATACGTATCTATAGTCGACTTACCACAAGACTCAAAACTTGATGATTTCCTGAAGTCAGAAGGTAAAGTAAAGTTTGATGAACTTATTAAGAATGCAGCGAACTTCGATAAGTTTGAACTTAGTAGAAGCAAGGTAAACAATATCAGAGCAAGGAAAGATCTCAAGCAGCATGAAATAAATCAACTAACAAGTGAACTTATTCTTGAGGATCTTTTGGCGAATGGAAGATTGGTCTCAGATAAAGACGACATTTATTATTTAAAAGAGAAAAGTCATCAACTGATTAAGCTGGATTCTTCTAAATACAAACATCTCACCGAAAAGCAGTATGGAATAAATGCATCAGAGCAGGAGTATAAATACTTACTCGAAAGTATAAAGACTCAGGCGGTGGAAGCGGCTTCCAAAATCAAAGTATATAAGTTCACCCATTACGATAATAAAAGTGGACTGCTATATGTATCAAAGTTTGACGGACAAATGCATGTACTAGATGGAGAAAAAGTATCGCTTGTCGCAAATGGAACAGATGGAGTTTTGTTTGAAGATAAAGAATCTTTTGAGGTGTATGAATACCTTGGAAAAAGTGTTGGAGAAGGTTTCTATGAAAAGTACATCGTAGATGGAATAAACTTTTCGTCTTCTGAAGATGTTAAACTTTCTCCCAATGAACAGCGCGCGCTTTGGTTCATTTACGGTCTTACTATATTTTTTGAAGAACTCCAACCAACTAAACCCTTAATATTGTTTTTGGGAAACAAGGGTTCAGGAAAAAGTACAGCTTTCCGCTTACTCTTAAAATTACTATTTGGTAGTAGTCAAGACGTATTTAGTATTATCAGAGGGAAAGAGGATGCTTTTCTATCAACAGTAAGCGATGAATATATGGCTGTGTTCGACAATGTTGACACCGGAGTGAAATGGCTAAATGATCATCTTGCTGCAATAGCTACAGGCGTATCTATTACAATGCGTAAACTGTATACGACAAATGAAAAAATTGATTTCAAACCGAGAGTATTTATAGGTTTAACAGCAAGGACGCCCAAATTTAGAAGAGACGATATCGCAGACAGATTACTAATTTTAAATCTAGAACCACTCAAAAACTTTTTAGCGGAGAATAGGTTAATAGGGGAGTTATTGGAAAAACGAAATGAAATATACACAGATTTGCTCAATAATCTTAACCGAATAGTTAAACACTTGAATACAGATAAAAGTACCCTTACAGAAAATTTCAGAATGGCAGATTTTGCTGAACTGTCATGGAAAATAGGGAATATTGTCGGAGTAGGCGACAATGTAATAGCAGCACTTAAAAAGATGCAGTCAGAACAAAATACTTTCTATATTAAAGGCGACCTTGTTATTGAAAGTATTGAAGCTTGGCTAGATGGGATGAATAATGACGGCAGGTGGATTACAGTTAAAGAATTGTATGACGAAATAATTAGTAAAGCAACATATATGCAGACTATGTGCAAAAGCCCGAACAGTCTTGCTCAATATATTAAAAATATAATTAAAAGTATGGAAATGGAGATAAAGACAGAGATTCGAAGAAGGGGCGCAGGAAGGGCGCTTGAGTATAAGTTTAACAGGGTAGATCGCGATATATCTTCGGAAAAGGAGAAATAGCAATGCGAAAGTTATATTTCATAATGTATTTTACAGGATTTATATAAGGGGTAGATCGATTTTATTAATAATATAAATATATATAAATATTTAATATATAGCAAAAGTTTATTAAAAAATAAGTAGCTGGTTTCGATGTATGCGATAGAGACAGCAGTGAAAACGGAGGAATTACAATGAGTTTAGAAAAATTGCGCGAATATTTTAAAGTAGATCAGGTTAAAGCGGTAGAGAGGGACAAAGGCGACAGTAACATTAAAAAGAAATGTCGCGATGGTGCTGACAATAAAACTGGTGACAATTCAGGGGATAAAGAAGAGGGTGAGAATAAAGATGACAATGACGAAAGGATATATGAAATAGTTAAGACGATGGAAGAGGTAAATTTGCTGGTGGAGAACTTGCAGAAGAAGTCGGAGTGGTCGTTCGACATAGAATCGAGCGGTCTCAACTTTATTAAAGACAAAGTGCTTGGTATTTCGTTTTCTTGGGAAGAAGGGCAGGGTGTGTATCTTCCGCTTTTGGGACAGGATTGTATTGAGATATGGTCGAAAGATGATAAAGAACGTGTTATATCGCTATTAAAACAGGTTTTGGAAAATGAATCTATTAAAATCGCACATAATGGGAAATTTGACGTTAAATTCCTTCGTGGTATGGGGTTTCATGTAAAAGTCGAGTTCGACACTATGCTAGCACATCATCTGCTCCAGGATAGGCCTCATGGGTTAAAAGAATTGGTGAAGCGATACTTTCAATCCGAAGCCAGCTACGAGGAATCTATAAAAGGTCATTTTAAGACTAAAGAGAAGAATTTCTCAGATATCCCTTTGGATGTTTTAGCGAAATATGCAGCAATGGACGCGGATTTTACTTTCCGGTTGTATAAACTATTTAAGTCTGAATTGGAGCGAGATGAAAAGCTTAATAATTTATTTAAGACTCTTGTAATGCCGTTGTCGGAATTATTGACGACAGTGGAGATTGAGGGTGTCAAGGTCGACATAGATTATTGTAAAAAGCTGGAAGCAGAATATAAACAAAAAGCTATAGTGTTGTCACAAGAAATAGAACAAGCTGTGGGAGAGAAATTCAATATCAATTCCTCAAAGGATCTAAACAGGATTCTTTTTGAGAAGCTGGGTATTAAGCCATGTAAGAAAACGCCTAAAGGGAATTGGTCAACAGATAAGGAGTCCATGGAAGAACTTGCAGAACAACATCATGTCCCAAAGTTAATTTTGGAATACCGGAAATTAGAAAAAGTTGTAAGTACATTTTTATCAGATGTTGATAAAAAGCTGGACTCGAAAGGCAGAATTCACACAGATTACAGAATTCATGGAACGGAAACAGGAAGATTATCTTCGTCTAATCCGAATTTACAAAATATTCCCAGGGATAAAAATATTCGGAGAATGTTTGTAGCTGAAACAGGGAATAAATTCCTTGTATTTGATTACGAGCAGATTGAAGTAAGGATGGCTGCTGTAATTAGTAAGGATAGTAAGCTGATTGAGTGTGTGAAGAGCAAGGATGTTCATTGCCTTATAGCTGCCGAAATATTTAAGAAAAAACCGGAAGAGGTAACGAAAGACGAACGAAGTAAAGCCAAGACCGTTGTGTTTGGGGTAATGTACGGGATGGGGAAGGAATCACTCGCAAAAAGATTGAAGATAACCACTGAAGAAGCCAGTTTAATTATTAACAGTTTCTTTGATAGGTTTCAAAGGTTAAAGCGTTGGATCAACGAGACAAAAGAACGTACTAAAATAACAGGGTTAGTAAAAAACTATTTTGGTCGGAAACGAAATTTACCTGATGCGACTCTACTGGGTTCGCATAACAGTCGGAAAATGGGAGGAGCTTTAATACAATCGGTTAACACCCCTATACAGTCGTCTTCTTCGGATTTTGTAAATATGGCAGCTCTCCGGGCTGATAAGAAGCTTCGTGAACTGGGTTTAAGTGCAAAGTTAATTCTTCTTGTCCATGATGAACTGGTATTTGAGGTGCCGGATTCGGAGGTGGACAAAACACGGGAAATTATAAAAAATGAGCTTGAAATGGAGCTTGAATCGGTTCCGTTTAAGGTTAAGGACGTAGTTTCTGATCACTGGTGCAAGTGACAATTTTATATGTTGGAGGTAACTATTATGTCACGTTTGAAATTCATACTTCACAATCGCAATAGAAAGAAGAAAAGATGTAATATTAAAAACTCGAAGGGTGATAATAAGCGAAAAGCATCTAGTAAAAATTGTAAGGAAGATATTGAAAAAATCAAAAAGAAATCAACAGATAATTATATTAACAACGCTGCTTTAATAGAGTTGCTTATCCGTAAGGAGGTATTCAGCGAGGAAGAGTGGAGCGACATATATAATGAAGCTAAAGAGATAGGAAAGTCATTAGGGATTTAAGTCTTTTCTATGCTGTTTAACCCAATCTGCCTGACTGACTTCCTTTCTATTATTTGGTTAGTGATTATTCTTGTTAGTACTTTTGAATTTAACCCGTGCGTGATAGAAAGGGTTCAAGTGTAATGGTACAGGTCTTATTTAATGTCAATGCTTTGTATTGTGGTAGCTAGTACTAAGTGCGAAAAAAATAAATACAGTGTGCTGTAAATGTATAGTAAATATCAGAGTAAATCAAGATATATGGGTATTTGAGAAATAGTAGTTATCAAAAATTTGAAATCTCTGTATAATAGTAGTAGGAGGGAAGAGAAAAAAAAAGGTCGAAAATTTAGACTGACTATACTAAAAAGTATTATTTACTGAACCCATAGTGGAATTATGGGTAACGACTCTAAGGAGGGTATAATGCCTTCAAGATTTGATTTTGTATATTCGGAGCCAGAGACACCTGCTCAACAAATTCAAGAGTATAAGAATAATAATCCTTACAATTATAAACATTTTGTTGATTTCAATATTACTGGAAAGGTAATAAGAAAAAGTGTGACAGAGGTAGAAATAATGAAACGGAAAATTCAAGTTATGGACGCGTTATTAAAAATTATTTTAAGGCTTGTGCAAGAAAGCAAAAGAAATAAACTAGGCTATGTAGGAGAGCAGCGCCTTATTAACGAAAGGATTGTATCCGAAAAAAGTATCAGACAAAGGATGAATCAAATTAAAGTATTGTTTAGAGACTCTATCCAGGATAACATTATTGAAATTAAACGGAATAAGATAAAACAAAAAGCGTATCGCTTATCGATTTATCCAGATTTAATAAAATACAATATAGAAAACTTGAAAAATAGTGCAGATTCCAAAATTCAAAAGATAGCAGATAAATTGTCCACTCAGCAAATGGACAATTAGGCTTTTTTAGTATCTAAATACTCCCTTCTGAAACCCAATATATTATAAGGTGTACTTTCAACGGGAAAAGAATTTTGTCCGCTCGGTACAAGTAGCAGAAATCATGCCCAAATCTAATTTTTACAGCAAACTAATCCTAAATCTAATGTAAAAACAGTGATTTTATAAGCCAATCAAGAAATGTCCATTGCCCCCTGTATGCCAAATACGCCAAATATAGCTCAATATAATATAGTATGTTTACAAAAGAATATAAAATTGCAGGGGAAAAACTTGATAGGAAAGACTGAAAGGTCGGTTGAACTGTATAATGCATGTAATTCATGGGAAATATTTTATGCCAGTAAGAAAAAACAATTGTATTGAAAATAGATAGCAAATATCAGCCCAAATCAACATATGCATATTTTAAAAAAATACTGATCAAAAAAAGCTCGAACTCAGTATAATATAGGTAGGAGGTAAGGCAAAAATGTCTGAAAAATCTAAACAAAAATATACCCATGGTTCAAAGCCAAGGCATTCTGTCTGTTTGAGAGAGAATAGGCTGTGGGGGAGGTGCCCAAGTAAAAATGCAGTTGGAGGGTGTGTTTAAGTAATGGCAACAAAATTAAAACGAGGGGAAAAACCAATGAAAAAACTTAAAGAAATAGACGCACTGTACGAAGTAGTTGGTAGTATAAGAGATCAACGTGGAATACTGATTGGGGGGCCTAAAATTCTCAGATCTCTTTCTATATATAACAAAAGTGTGGGAGAGTATTCCCTTGGACACAGGTATGATGGGATGATGACGTATGAGGAAGCAATAGAGGCATTACAACAGTATCACCCTATAGCTGATTACGAGGAATGGGTTGAAAAACCTAAAATTATAAAATTTGATCTCCCGTATAAAGGAATCTTAAGGATCAAAGATCAAAAGTAAAATACAGTTGTAAAAATGTAAAACGGGGCAGTGGTTGGCTCAAATAGCAGAGTCAGAATTAATATTCTGTTCCTAAGATTTAACGGTAAAAAATATATTTTGGAGAATGCAAAAGCAGAGTAGTAGTTGACTCAAATTAGAGTCAGATATAATATTCTTCTCGGTTTTTTCTTCTCCTTCGACTTCATTTATTGGGGTCAAGGGAGCTTGTGTTATGAGGAAAAAACTGGTAGGAGTTAAGAAGCAAAGTGTAAAAGTCGCAAAAAGCAAAAATGTAACACATATAAAAAATATTGTGTGCATTCCCACCGATGATCACCAAGAACGCCTCAATAAGCTAATAAAATTGCTGTTGCCTGTTACCCGTAAAGGGTCATAAAATTAATCAGATTCAAACTAAAGCCGAGGTTTATATGGTAAGAGAAAATATTAATAAGAGGTTCCAGGTTGCGATCTATGCCCGAGTGTCTACCGACAAGCAGGCAAAAGGCGGGTATTCCTTAGATGCCCAGATAGAAAAGGGCATTGAGTTTTGTACTCGTAATAACTACACATACAAGGTGTTTGTAGAAGCCGGAAAGTCCGCTGCCAAAGAGGATCTTAACAATCGTCCGTTATTACGTGAAATATTGGATCTTGCTGCTGCGGGTAAAATAGAGCTTATTTATGCTACAGAGCAAGATAGACTGTCCAGGAATCCTGTTACATTATGCTTAATACAAGAGACACTTCGAAAGTGTGGGGTCAAGGTAGCTACCACTAATAAAATATTCGATATGGGTGATACAGAAGATGAATTCATGTCCTCGTTGTTTGGTATCTTGGCAAAAAAAGAGAATACGGATAGATCTAAGCGTAGTATGAGGGCTAGAGAAGAGGCAGCTAAACAGAAAAAATGGGTGGGTGGCGTAACTCCATATGGGTATTCCAAGCGGGATAGTAAAATACGGGAAGAACGTAATTTATTAGAAATCAATCCTGAAGAAGCGAATGTAGTTAGGATGATATACGGATGGAGCTTAGAAGGTATGGGCTCAAATAAAATTGCTCTAAAGCTTAACGCCATGGGAATTCCGACAAGGTTTACATCGCAAGGAAGGAAAGGGCTGGTATTCAAGTGGAAAGCTGGCACGGTATTACAAATGTTGAAGAAATCCAGGTATATGGGGCGTAGTGTTTTCAATGGTCATAAGATATCTACGCCGGTGATTATTTCTGAAGAGATGTGGAATAAGGTTCAGGTAAATTTAAGTAAAAACTATAATAACGCAGAACGGAATACACAAAGGTTTTATTTGCTTCAGCATCTTTTGGTGTGCAATAAATGTGGGCTGCGATTCTTTGGGATGATAAAGGAAAAGAAGGGGATGCGCTGTTACTGTTGTCTGAGTAAAAGACCTAATCCTGAGCCTAGATTCTGCGGTACAAAAAACCTCCATATTGACAAAATAAACAATTTGGTCTGGAGCGAAGTATCGTCCATAGTTAAAAACTCCGACAAACTTAAAGAAGCAATAAAGGATCAAAAAGATAATTCATGGGTAGATGCTACTTTGCACGAGACTGAGTCAAGTTTAAACGCCAAGGCAATACAGGCAAAAAAGGAAGAGCTGGATCGATTAATGGAACTTTATACAAAATCTAAAACATTTTCCGTTGAAGATCTGGATAAGAAGGCTGGAACGATAAAGTCAGAACTTGAAGCATTGGAAGAAATGAAGCAGAAGCTTGATGCTAGAGCTTTTCAGGCTACAGAAATTAAGCAGAAAATGAAAAAAGTTGAGGACATTATGAGCTCGGTTGCACAGAGGATCGACAGCTTTACTGACCAAGAGAAGTATGACTTTCTACATTTATTTATTAACCGTATTCTGGTTGATTATGATCCGACCGTAGGACATACGATAGTAATAGAAGGTGCTATCCCGTTATTTGACGACAAAAAGCACTCTGGAAGCGATTTAAGCGTGTCGTTCAAGTCCAAGGCGACACGAATTCCAGTGAAACGATAAAAACAAGTAAAATCCCGCATTATCCTGCATTCTTAACCTTACCCGTAATTCTCCCGTGATATTCTAAAGATCGCGCAGTATATCGCATTGTAGTGCGGTTAAACGCGCATATAGTAGCGGATTACCCTCTCAAAATACTTACTTTTATTTGCTTAATCATGTCTTTATATACTTTCTAATATTTGATATACTCAATAAGATCTCAGAAATAGTAATTCCATTTGGAAAGATGTTCTATACTAAATATAAAAAGTTTAAGTGTTCTTATGTTAATGATTCAAGATAAAACGATAGGGTCAAATAGCATTTTAATAATATTTAAAATATATTAAAGGAGGTAAAATGGAATTTCAGAAAGGAATAAAAGTAGACAAAAAACTGTCGCCACGGAAAAAAGTTAAAATCTTGTTAAAGATACATCCAGATAACCTGAAAAGTATAAAGGAAGCAGCAGCTATGTATAATCATGACTTTGATTCATGGTGCGAAATAGTATTTTTGAAAGGGGCAGAAGAACTTCGTAAATGGCTTAAAAAAGAAAAAAAGATGAAAATTAAATAAAGCAGAAATATTGTTAACAATATCTTAAACCTTTGCAGGGAGCTTTTGTTTACGAGCACGGGAAAGAAGTCGATAATCTGGGGTTTTGAGTAAAGAAACGCCTATCGATATAGCACCAATGCTCTTATCTTTAATGCCTTTATGGTATTGACAACTCCCGAAAACGTGCTATACTTAACTAAAGTGGTGCAGTTCGAAGGGGTAAATCCTCCACTATAAAAAAGCAAAACCTTCGCCAGAGTTATTATTTTTTGGTGAAGGTTTTTTAATTTAAGGAGCTTTCTTCAATGAGGGATGATGGATGAACATATATTAATTCAAAAAGTTAAAAAGGGAGATAAAGAAGCCTTTAAATCTTTATTTTTAGCTAACAAAGATAGGGTTTATAGATTTGTTAGGTCAATGATTAATAAATCTGAAGATGTAGATGAAATAGTCATAGATGTATTCTTCAAAGCGTTCCACGATATCAAAAACTTCAAAGAAAAAAGCAAATTTTCTACTTGGTTATATAGAATTGCCCATAATACAAGTATAGATTATTTTCGTAAGAAGAAAAGAGAGCTAATAAATACAGACAAGTATCAAGAATATGCAAATCAGTCAGATATCCAAAAATCTTTAGCAAAGTTTGAAATTACTGAAAGAGAAAGTATTATTAGGGGAGCTATAGAGAAAATTGATCCAGAAAATAGAGACATGATTAAATATGTGTTTTTTGAAGGATTGAAGCAAGAAGAAATTGCCGAATTGCTTGATATTCAAAAAGGAACAGTATATTCAAGATTACATAATGCAAAAAAGAAATTAAAATTAATTCTTTTAAATGAAGGTTTTGTTAATTGATTTCGTCTAACAAGATAGAGGTAATATGAGAAGAGATGAGTTGGACATAGAAAAAGTGCTTAATGAGATAGCAGCAAGAGCTGAAACTTTTGAATGCCCTGATTATCTAACAAAAAAGATACTTGATTTGATAGATAGGGGATGTTCAGAACAAATCGACTATAAAGCAAAGTTAAATTCTTTATCAAAAAATATTATGGATGGAATATTTAAAATGGTTAGTGTTCCTTTATATGATACTGTTTCTTGTGGACAGCCAAGTTTAGCTGTAAGTGATGTTAAAGAAATGGTACCTGTTTCAACTAAATTTGCAAAGCCCCCGTTTAAATATTTTTTACTTAAAGCTAAAGGTGATTCCATGAATGAAGCAGGTATTAATAATGGTGACACTGTATTGATACGCCAACAGTCTACAGCGAATAATGGAGACAATGTTGTTGCTCTTATTGATGATGAAGCAACTATCAAGGAATTTTATCGAGAAGGAGAAAAAATTGTTTTAAAACCAAAATCTACTAACAAAGCACATCAACCGATAATTTTGACTAGAGATTTTAAAATTCAAGGTGTTGTTGTAGAAAATTTTTCTTTGGAGGAGGGTTTATGCACAAATTGACATTTTTTCCATTAGGTAATGCAGATTGTTGTCTTATAGAACTTGAAGATAAACGTAAAATATTGTTTGATTATGCTCATTGCAAGGTGGCAGAGGATGAGGATGATCTTCGGAGTGATTTGTTCTCGCTTTTACAGGAAAATCTTAAGAAAGAAAAAAGAGATTATTTTGATATAGTTGCTTTCACTCATGCGGACGAAGATCATATTTCCAACTTTTCGGAGTTCTTTTTTTTAGAGCACGCACAAAAATATCAAGATGACAAACGTATCAAAATTAAAGAATTATGGGTACCTGCTGCTGTGATTATCGAAGAAGATATACCAGAAGAGGCTAAAATATTAAGAGCCGAGGCTAGGTATCGCTTAAAAAAAGGGAAAGGAATAAGGGTGTTTTCAGCTCCAGACACCTTAAAATCTTGGTTTGAGAGTGAAAAAATTAAATATGAGGAACGAAAAGACTTAATAACAAATGCGGGTCAAACTGTTCCTGGGTTTGATAAGACAACAGGCAATGTTGAAATATTTGTTCATTCGCCTTTTGCGATTCATTCTGAAGATGAAAAATTAGTTGATCGGAATCAGGCATCTTTAGTTATGCAAATAATATTTTCTTGTGATGGGCAGGATACAAAGTTTATCTTAAGTGGTGATACAGAATGCGATGTTTGGAAAGATATTGTCAAAGTTACAAAGTACCACAAGAGGGAAGAGAGGTTGAACTGGGATATAGTTAAATTACCCCATCATTGCAGTTATAAATCCTTGAGTGCTGAAGTTGGTAAAGAAAAAACTGTTCCAGAAGAAGAAATTAACTGGTTGTTTGAGCAAGGAAATGAAAAAGGGATAATTGTATCTACAAGTGATATAATTCCCAGCAATGATCAAGAACAACCTCCACATCGACAAGCTGCTAATTATTATAAGGAGATAGCGTCGAAAATAAATGGAGAATTTATTGTTACTATGGAACACCCGCAAAAAACTAATCCTAAACCTCTTGTAATTTCTATTGATAAGTTTAAAGCTACTATTGCAAAAACTAATATTGTCGGAGGAGCTGCAATTATTAGTCGGGCAGCACCAAGAGCAGGATAATATAATGCAAGATCAATATGTTGATATTGAAAAAATTAGCAAAAATATTGCTCCAAATTTATTGAAAATTCCAAAAGCAAAGGAGATATATTTTACTCTTCAGTCAGAGCTATTAAATTATGTTAAGTTTATTGAATGCCGTTCTCTAAATGAGTGGGAAATTATCGTTTTTGATGTTGAAGTCGAACTATGTCAAAAAACGACTTATGATATTCGGAGATATGAGCGAATAGCTGCTATATTTCATATTACAGATAAAAGTTATCCTGAAGTTTGGGCTTTACGTAAAGATTTCCCAAAAGTACCTCACTTAATGCTTAATGATAAAGAATATCCGAGAAGACTATGTCTTTATGATAAATCATATGATGAATTAAAGCTGGATTGGACTGCAACAAGATTTATTGAAAGAATTCGTGAGTGGCTAGCATATACTGCTAAGGGTATTTTGCATGGAAAAGATCAGCCTCTAGAACCATTGTTTTTTGGGAATTTGGATCAATTAATTATTCCTACTGATTACTTTTCTAAGAATGAGTATAGAAAAATAAATTTCATTGACATATATAAAGTTGGGGAAGAAAAACCTTCAACATTAATTATACATAGCGGATTAGGAAATAAAGATAGTGGGTTTGCTTCAATTTCATTTCGTTGTGATTCAATAAGACATGGAATAGTAAATAAAACTCCAATAACATTGCTAGAACTACATGAATTTACAAGTAAAGCAAATCTAGATTTGTTGACCGAATTGCGTAATATATTAAAAGTCTATTGTTCTGAAAAAGATTATAAAAAAATACTTGATTCTTTTTTGATAATAATTGTTGCGTTTCCTAAAATAAGAGAAGATGGGTTAGATATTGAAGTGACTGATATTTGGAGTTTCTTTTGTAAGGTAAAGATAAGGGATATAGGGAAAGATATAGGTATTTGGGATATATCAAATGGCAAAGCAGTTTATTTGATTAAGCAAGAAAATGGAATAGGTGAAAATATTGGTTTGTCACTATTAAAAACGATGTTTTCGTTTTCGAAGATTATGGCGTCAGAACAAAACGGATTGTTCAACCAACATAAAGTCAAGCTTACATTAATCGGTCTTGGTGCTCTTGGCTCTCAAATATTTATGAATTTGATTAGAGCAGGGTGGGGACAGTGGAATTTAATTGATAATGATATATTTTTGCCACACAATCTTGCCCGCCATATATTAGATATTCAAGCTATTGGGTTAAATAAAGCATTCTGTCTATCGTGTGTGGCCAATAATATGATGGACGACGGTCCTATGGCAAAAGCAATACCTAAGGACGTTTTAAGCACAGGTGATAAAGAAATACAAGAAGCTTTAAAAGAAACAGATGTTATTATTGATTGCTCTACATCTATCGCAGTTGCTCGATTTTTAGCACGAGATGTTGATAGTTCATCTCGTCGAATTTCAATGTTTTTAAGTCCTAATGGCGAAGATTGTGTTGTATTAGCAGAGGATAAAAATAGGGAAATATATCTTGATCAATTGGAAATGCAGTATTATAGATTCATAATTAATAATGAAAAAATGAAAGGTCATTTAAAGAACAACGAAAGCATAAATCGATATGGAAATTCTTGTAGAGACATTAATAGTTCAATTTCGCAAGAATTAATTGCTTTGCATGCCTCAGTTTGTAGTAATGCTTTGCGAAATATAGTGTTATCTGAGGATGCTAGTATTTCTGTATGGAGAATTGATACTAAAGACTTTACTGTGAGTAAGCATTATGCAAGTCCATTGAATATGATTGAAATAAAGATAAAAGATTGGGTTTTATATTTAGATGAGTGGCTTGTTAATAAAATAAGTAATGCGCGGTTGCAGAAATTACCTAATGAAACAGGTGGAATATTAGTAGGTTCTTTTGATATGAAGAGGAAAATTGTTTATATTGTTGATACTTTGCTTTCGCCGGAAGATAGCATTGAATGGCCAACAGTATATATTCGGGGCTGTCAAGGATTGCAAGAAAAAATGAAGGAAATTAGTGATAATACTTTGGAAAGGCTTGAATATGTAGGTGAGTGGCATTCGCATCCTGCAGGATGTTCATGTAAACCAAGTGAAACCGATTATAAAGCCTTTGAAATGTTGTCAAACAGTATGAGGCTGGATGGTTTACCAACGATAATGCTTATTTTTGGTGATAATAATGAATATGGAATATATTTAGGTAAGATGGAATTTTATAAAAAATAATGCTAGGAGGAAATTATTAAAAATAATAAATTCAGAATAGCTTTTTCAGGCGGTGGTTTTAGAGCAACCTTTTATTGTTTGGGTGCATTTAGGAGACTTGTTGAGCTCGGATTATATAAAAATGTTTCATGCATTAGTTCTGTTTCAGGAGGAAGTATTACTTCAAGTGTAATACTTCAAGCACTTAACGATGGGGATTTTAAAGATATAAAAGACTTTGATAAAAGGGTTGTAACACGTTTAAAAAAACTTGGTCAAAGTAGATTTAGAGAAAAAATAATAATTCCTGTGTTTGTATTATTTGGCGTATTATTTCTTGTTATAGTTTTATTGTTTTATAATATTCATCTTTCTTTTATATATTCTGTTTTAACATTTCTTGCTGTCTTGTTGTTTGTTCAACCGAGAAAGTTGTTCAGTAAAATGTTATTATTTCTGCTCGACAAATCTTTTTATAAAGGCAAGTTGTTAAAGTCTAATCTTTTATACCCGGAAATATGTTTTAATGCGACTTGTTTGAATACTGGAAAAAGATTTAGATTTAAACAAAACAATATAGGTGGAAATAAAATTGGCGAAACCAAAGATATTAAAGATATTAAATTATCTTTTGCTGTCGCTTGTTCGGCTGCATTTCCTCAATTGTTTGCTCCTTTTAAATTAATGATAAATAAGCGTAGGTTTGTTTTAGACTGGTGGACTAAGAATGTTAAAGCAAGTAATCATGTGCCTAAATGTATATATTTATCTGATGGCGGAGTTTATGATAATTTAGGTACAGAAGGCATTTTAAAAGGTAAAGAACCCTTCGTTATTCTGGATGCAGGTGGTTATATTCCGGAATGGCATACAGATACAAATCCAAATTGGTTTATTCGTAATACTAGAATTATTAGCACAGCCTTAGATCAGATTATTTCTCTAAGAAGACGTATTTTATATAGTAAGGCAAAAGATTTGAATGGAGTTCAATTGATATTGGGAGCGCCAGTTAAAGAATATTTAGATAATAAAAAATATAAAAATTATGGAAGATTTGGAAATAAAACAATTATCAAATTAAGTAATTATGAAATATTTGATGAAAAAATAGATTGTTTGTTGGCTGATTTAAGAACAGACCTGGATGGATTTCACGATATTGAGATTGACTTATTAATGTGGGCAGGTGCAATACGCATGGATATTGCAATTAAAAAATATTTTAGTAAACATTTAACAAAGGAACAATTATCAACGACCCCGATAAGACCATCTTATAGTGATGAAGATATAGTAAAAATACTTGAATTAGGAAAAAAGAATTCAATAGTAGGTTTTCTTCATAAAAGCTTAACTAAAGTATAAAACGATAATATTTAGAAATAATGGATATAGGAAATAATATGGAAGATAGTAGATTTAAAATAGAAATATCAGGTGTTGGAAAAATATATCCAAGCGAAAACGGTGGTTATTTGGTGGATCTTAATGGAAAGGTAACTATAATGGATAGGAATGCTTTGAAAAAAAAGATAGTAGAAAACATGAAAAAGGAGGAAATAATAAAAGCAGCACTACTAAATGATGTAGCAAACTTGTTTAGAGAGATTTATAATGAAATGTAATAGTCTTTTGACCTGCCACCTGTTGCACCACAATATACTTACCCAAAGACGAATTTTCTTTCTAAAAGGCATTGTAATATATCGTAAAATCTTTCCACTTATTGTAAATATGGAATCTGTGTTATAATAACTATCATGACTGAAAAAACGTTAAAATATAAAGCTAAGAACGGTAAGAAATATTATATTGATATTTGGAAAAACCCAATTGCAAAAACCGGGATTTCAGGAAGCCTTGGTTTTCTAGCATATAACGTGGAAGACAAGAATATTAATATGGAATTGCATTTTGGTATCAATAGTACTTTGAAGTGGCAGTGGCAGATAAATGACAATGATGCTCTAATGTATAATCTCCTTGAAAAAAAGGGGTTTTTATGTTTGATGAGTATTTTACAGAAATATTTCTGTAAATATAGGACGGGTTAAACAATGTTTTGTGCTGAAAATATAAGAAAATAGGTTCATATTTGAAATTAGAGTGAAGGATTTCGATATTCTGGTCTTGACAAACTTCTAGGAATATGACATTATACAAAAAGACATATAGTGTCTAAATGTAGCATAATAAGGTGAGGCGAAATAATGGCTAATTTGCAGGAAGATAAGGATGTTAGAGAATACATTATAAAAGTGGCGATGAATGAGTTTGTCAGGTTCGGTTTTAAAAAAACCACAATGAATGATATTTCCCGGGCTACTAATAAAGCGAGAAGTTCACTGTATTACTATTTTTCAAACAAGGAAGAAATCTTTGAAGCAATAGTGAGAAAAGAAACGCAGATTCTTACCGAAACTATAAGCAAGGCCGTCGGCAAAGAAAGGACAGCCCAGGGCAAGCTACGTTCTTATATCTACGTCAGAATGCGGTTTTTTCAGTTAAAGGGTCATCTATACGGCAGGGGCATTAATCAATATTGGGAAAATATTGATTTTATAGATAAATTAAGGCAAGATTTTGATAAGCAGGAATTTGAGATGATAAAAGAAATATTGCGAGAAGGAGTTAAGAACGGGAGTTTCACTATCAAAGAAACCGAAGCAACCGCAAGGTCCATCGCAGTAGCGATAAAAGGCCTTGAGACTTATTGGCTAAAAGAAAAGGATATTAAAAGATCGGAAAAGATCCTGGATAATCTGCTAGAGATGTTTTTCAAAGGGTTGGATAAGCACTGAATTTTTTTTATCAATAAATCGACAAAAAGATATATTATGTCGAATAGTCAGTAATATATTAGGCAAAAGGAGGAGGCAGATGAGAATGTGCAATAAGATCTTGATTGTTCTGGTGATATTGATGGTTCAAGGGTTGTTATGGGCAGAGGGTTTGTTTGAAAGCACGACCTCCGATCAAAGCAAAACAACAGAACAGGCAATTGATAAGACCAATGTAGGTTTGAGTTTGTCCGGGTTCATAAAGAGCGGGGTGTTTTTTGGACAGGATGAACAGTTTAGGGCGACAACCCTGAGAGAATACGGGGAATTTGACCTGAAAGGCGATGTGGTGAAAGACAAGCTGGGCCGTGCGCTTATTGATATCCGGTATTTTTCTGATGTTAACAGCCTGGATGTTCGCGAGGCATGGGTGGAAACAAGCACGGGTTCTTTAGATATCCGGCTGGGACGGCAGATTATTGTGTGGGGCAGGGCAGATTCCATAAATCCTACTAATAATATTACGCCCTTCAATAGTCTTGTGCTTTCCTCGGAATATGATGATACGCGTTTAAGCAACGAACTTGTGCAATTGAAATTAAAGCTCGCGCCCGAACTTAACTTGCAGGCTATCTGGGTGCCGGCGTACAGATCGGATACTTTGGTATTCGATAGAATGTCCTTACCTGCCGGTATATCTATTGGACAGAATGCGTTTCCCGTAAGCAGCTTGTCAAACGGAAGTGTCGCTTTGCGTATGGAAGCCGCAACGGGAGCCATAGACGGTTCTATTTCATATTATTACGGCTATAATGTTCTACCTGGATTTGATTATACTTTTACAATGACCGGTATGGCGATAGTTCCTACGGCTTACCGGATGCAGGCCATTGGCGGAGATTTTTCTACTGCACTGGCCGGTTTTGGACTGCGGGGTGAGGTTTGTGCGAAAATACCTGAACTATCACAGAGCGACTATGTGTATATTCCTGCTCCTTATCTTCAGTATGTCTTTGGCGTGGATAGGAGCATGGGGGATTTTAATGTTTTGGTCCAGTATTCCGGACTCTATGTCACGGATTTTAAGCAGCTCGATCCTCTTACTATGAATCCAGCGGCTCTGCAGATGGCAACCATTAATCGGTTATTTTTGGGGACTTCTGATCAGGTAAGCCATGCGGCAACTGCTCAGATCGGCTGGAACGGAATGTCTGATACTTTGCACGTGAAACTGGCTGGAATGTATATTTTTACAACTAAGGAGTATGCGGTCCTTCCGAGCATTACTTATGATATTGCAGATGCGTTAACAGGCACTATTGGCGTCCGGAATGTGGATGGTCCTGATAGCAGCCTTAACCATATGATCAATAAACTTATGAGCATGGCTTATGTCGAACTAAAATGCTCATTCTGAGTAAAACAATTTTTACGAAAAGGAGAGAATAATGCAGAAATTGAAAAATGCAATAATTAATTTCCGCTGGCCGATCATTATAGTATTTGTTCTTGCGACCCTGTTTATGGTATGGAAAATGACCAACGTAAAGATAGATACGGACACCATGAACATTTTACCGGATACCATGCCTTCTCGTGTAGACTCAAAAAAAATAGAGAATACTTTTGGTTCGACCGATGTTCTAATGTATATCCTACAGGCCGAGGATATATTGAACGAAAAAACCCTGCAAAGGGTGGATAACCTCGCTCGTGCTTTCAAAAAAGTGGACGGGGTAAAGAAGGTTATTTCACTCTCTACTTCAAAGGATATCAAAGGGGAGAACGGCTCCATGGTCGTTGCACCGGCGGTCATTCGTATCCCAAGCAATCCCGTTGAGAAGGAAGCACTCCGGAAGTCACTAAAGGACAATGAACTGGTAAACAAGATGGTGGTCTCGGAGGATTTTAAGGCAACGGCGATCATCGTAACGCTGAAGGTCGGTGCGGATTATAAGCAGATATATGAAGAAACCGAAAAGATAGTCGCGGATAACCCCGGTGATGAAAAAGTGAGTTCCGGGGGATTGCCGGCATTTCAGGCAAGGATTCAAAAAGATATCGTGAAGGACATGTCAGTGCTTCTCCCTCTTGCTCTGATAATCATGCTTGTCGTTCTGTACGGGTTCTTCCGTGCCAAGCGAAGCGTGTTATTGCCGTTCTTCGTGGTGATGATCTCAATTATTTTTGGGATGGGGTTACTTCCCATCCTTGGCTGGAAGATAACGATGTTAACCCTCATCATGCCTATCATGGTCGTGGCTTACGCCAACAATTATGGTATCTATCTGATGGCCCGCTACCACGAGCTAAATAAGCTTGACGGTGAAAAAGATAATATAACGATCGTTGCCAAGGTACTCAAAGGCCTGGCTTCGCCTATATTCTTTACCGGACTCATCACGATCTCCGGGATACTTGGGCTCCTTACCCACATTATGGTCCCGGCCCAGCAGGTTGGAGTGACCGCTGCGCTAGCAATAGGTTTTTCTGTTCTGGCAAGTCTGGCCTTTATACCAGCTGCCCTGTCTCTCTTTAAACTACCGGAATCAGAAAGAGAAAAGAAGATAAAGACCTGGATTTGGCTGGACAAAAGTCTTGCATGGACCTCAAAGCATATTACAGGCCATACGCATCAGATCCTCTGGATAGCAGCTATTGTTGTTGTTCTGGGGCTGGCGGGATCTTACTTTGTCAAAATTGACACGAACATGGAACACATGTTTCCGCCGAACCATCCTATTTCCAAGTGCTACAAGCTGATTGACACGTACTTCGGCGGAGCACAGAACATATCTCTCGTATTTGAAGGAGATATTAAGGACCCCAAGATGCTGCGGGCGATGGATGAATACAAACAGGAACTCATCAAGATGCCCGGAGTGGGAAATATTATGTCTATGTCGGACGTAATGAAGATCATGAGCAGAGCGTTAAATGACAAGTCAGAACCGGGTTACAATAAGATCCCGGATTCACGCGAGGCGGTAGCGCAATATCTGGAGCTGTATTCCATGAGCGGGGACCCGGATGATTTTGAGCAGTTGGTGGATTTTGATTTTCACAAAGCTCATTTTAATATCCGGTTAAATGACGGGTCTACACCTGTAGTGAATAAGATCATGAAAAAGGTCCGCGAGATCGCCAAAAACGACCCGCGTATCACGATGATCGGCGGGTATTCCGTGGTATTTGCCGAACTGGGCGAAACATTGATAGAAGGACAGACGTCATCCATTCTTATTGCTCTGGCAGTCATAATGCTCCTCGTTATGCTGTTGTTCAGGTCCGGTACGGCGGGATTCCTTTCAGCGGCCCCGCTGGTGTTGTCGATCATTGCTGGGCTAGGAGTTATGGGAATATTTAATATTAACCTGGATATAGCGACCACGCTTATCGCGTCTATAGTCATGGGTACAGGGGTTGATTTTACCGTGCAGTATCTGTGGAAGTACCGTGAATTGAGGCGTGAAGGAATGAGCCCGGAAACAGCCGTGAGCCGGACACTCATCGGTACCGGAAGGGCTATTGCATTCAATGCCATCTGTGTTGTCTCTGGTTTTGGTGTCCTGGTGTTCTCGTCCATGCCACCGCTCCGCCATCTGGCTATTCTGTTCACCGTTATGACAATGACGTGCATGCTTGGGACACTGATCATTGTTCCGGTACTGTGCGTGTTATTGCGTCCGAAATTCCTGGAGCCGCAGGCAAAATTAAACCAAAAATAAAATATAATAAAAGGAGGAAGTAAAATGAAAATATTCAAAGGTATAACGATAGCAACACTTATGCTGGTCTTAGCCGGGGCTCATTTGTCTGCCGCGGAGACTGAGGATGCGAAACAACTGATGAAACGTTCTCAGGACGCGATGAAAATATCCAATCTTGAGTCAATAAGTACTCTGGTGATCAATGACGGCAAGGGAAATCAGAGGGTGAGAAAATTTTCATCCGCTATCAAGGATTATCCGTCGGAAGGCGTGAAGAAGACTATTATGCGTTTTATGGAGCCTGCGGATGTCAGGGGCACTAGTTTCCTTACATTCGAATACACCCAGGCCGGAAAAGATAATGATATGTGGCTATACATGCCGGCTTTGCGTAAAACACGCCGGATAGTGAGCACAGAAAAAAGCAAAGGATTTATGGGTTCGGAATTCAGCAATGCCGACATATCCGCTCCGAATCTGGATGACTTTAATTACAAGATGCTGGAAGGGGAGAAGTGCGGGGATGTTGACTGCTGGAAGATCGAATCTGTGCCGGCGAAGAGTTCTATTGCTGATGATTGCGGTTATTCAAAAAGATTATGCTGGATCGGGAAAGGTGATCTTATAACACGTAAAACCGAATATTATGATCTGGGCAGCAAACTGAATAAGGTCATGACCGCTCAAAAGATAATAGTTTTGGACAAAGAAAAGTCTTTATACCAGGCGACGAATATTAGTATGGAGAACGTGCAGAACGGCAGGAAATCCCAGATAACCATGGAGAAAAGCGTCATTAATCCGGCAATGCCGGATAGTTATTTTACAACGAGTTATTTGGAGAAATAGATAATGAAAAGTCGTGGAGTTGCTTGTATAGTTTTTAATGAATGTTCAGGTTGTGCTAATATTCATTTGAGGAGGGTTACCTATATGTAAATCTTAGCTGATTCAAGCCCGCTTTTTTTATTAAAGAAGCGGATTTTTGCTCTGAAAATTATTAAACGCATAATGTTAAATCATAGGAGGATATATGGCTATTAATAAAGAAAAAGCGGCACCTGTGGCAAAGGGTAACATCAGCAAAGAGAAGCTATTGAAGGAAATTGAAAAAAAGGCATATGAGGTGTTTCTCAAGAGGAATGGCACGCATGGTAAAGACATGAATGACTGGCTTGAGGCAGAAAAGATAGTTAAGAAGCAGTATAAGATATAAAAGTTCCTAGTCTATTAATTCGAAGACCAGAGTACAACGGGAATGCCCGGAGTTATCTACTAACATTTATGTTTAGAGTTAAAACAGCGATATCGATATTTGATACTGCATCTGGCGGATATAATCTAGGAGTATATATGATTGGTAATAAAATATTTTGTCTGAAAATTATATTTATGGCCGTATTATTTTCATCTTTTTCTTTTGCTGAAGACAACAATTTATTACTTGATAAAGCCGAGAGGCTTATTGAAACTCGTCACTTAAGTGAAATAAATGTAAGCACAAGCAAAGATATTGTTTTAAAAACGCTGGAGACGGATTCTGATAACTTAAAAGCAAATTGGCTTATGTCAAGAATCTATAGCCTTCTTGGAGATAAGACGAAAACGAATGATGAGAAAATTAAAATATATAATAATGGGGTTGAGTATGGTAAAAAAGCGATAAAAATAGACAATAAATCTCCTGATGCTCATTTCTGGTATATGGTGAATATCGGGAGAAATGCACAGCTTAAAGGGATTTTTAACGCAATGGGTATAGTAGGAGAGTGTAAAAAAGAAATGGAAATAGTTTTAGAAATAAACCCGAAACATATTGGCGCTATGGATGCTCTTGCAATGTATTATTATGAACTTCCCGGGCTTTTTGGAGGCAGCATTGAAAAGTCTCTTGGCTTCTTACAAAAGGGCCTGGAGATTGACCCGAATGATTCTCTTTTGTATGTTGATATAGCCAAAGTATACAGAAGAATGGGGAAGAATAAAGAATCATTGGAATATTTAAAAAAAGTTATAAGCATGGAAAAACCAACAAACGAAGCACAGTATATTCTTGAGGACAAACCTAATGCAGAAAAACTTCTAAAGGAAATTGAGGGGAAGTAATATTATTTTTAATATCTAAATATTGAGAGTGTTTGTGTATAAAGAACGATGTATTACAGTTTACAGTATAGAATATAAAATATTAATAAATAACAAGTAGTGTCTAGAAAAGCACCATTTAAAAGGGCAGGACAGAGATCATGAAGAATATTTATATTTTATCTGATAGAACATACTGCTGTATCCGAATACTTGTTCTATGGATGACCATTTTTGCAGTGTATTCTGCGACAGACGTTGGAGCCGGGGATAATAAAGATGTTTCGCCGTCTGTTCAGGAGTGACGACCTTTATGGTTAAATTGCTGTGATGTTCAAGAGTATTTTTAATCAAAATAATGGGAGGGTAAAACAATGCTTGAAGATTTAAAAACAATTATATCGAAGACTATTAATATTAAAGGTAAAGTAGTTGACCCAGGAACTAGATTCTTTGAGGATTTAGGAGCAGATTACTTGGATATGGTAGAGATTGGAATGGGAATAGAGGACAAATTTCATATTGAAATCATTACTGGTCGAAATATTGAGAACATAAAAACTGTAGCAGATATGATCCAAGTTATTGAAGAAAAGAGGAATAGAATTTGACATAAAAATGAGATAGTGGTCTTCGAAAACTGATATTTATTATCAAATTTTATTGTTATATCCTATTTTGGTGGTATACTAATATTATAGATAATAGCTCACGCAGAACAGAGGGTCTATGGCTATCTAGAAAGTTAAATGTTTCGACGTCAACTGTGCAACGCCGGTAAATGTTTCGCCTATGGTAAAAAGCAGTATCAGTAAAGAGAAACTGCTGAAGGAAATCGAGAAAAAAGCATATGAATTATATCTCAAAAGCAACGGTACGCATGGTAAAGATCTGAATGATTGGTTGGAAGCAGGGAAAATAATTAAGAAGCAGCATAAGATATAAGAATGGAATAATATATGATTGTTTTTGCCTTTTGGTAGTGACCTGCTTATTTAAAAATGAATTTTCTCTCTAAAACGCGTTGTAATATAACGCTAAATCCTTCCGCCTATTGCACTATGGTTGTCGATGTATCATTAGTCGGAGGAGGAACATTTCCCAGACCAGGAGAAGTATCCCTTGCACATAACGGTGTACTCTTTCTGGATGAACTCCCGGAGTTTGGAAAAAGCGTTCTTGAGGTTTTGCGCCAACCGTTAGAAGACGGTTTTGTGACAGTCACAAGAGCTGCCGCAGCAGTTACCTATCCTGCCAGATTTATGCTTGTAGCCGCGCTTAATCCCTGTCCTTGCGGTTACTATGGTGACGGGAGAAAAGGCTGTAAGTGCAATATGCATGAGATACAAAGATATCTTAAGAAAATATCAGGCCCGCTTCTTGACAGGATAGATATACATATAGAAGTACCCGCCGTGAAGTACCAGCAGTTATCAACTGAAGCAACCGGTGATAGTTCAGAGCTTATAAAGAAAAGAGTGGATGCTTCAAGGAATATTCAACGGGAAAGATTTAAAGGATTGAAAGTATTTTGCAATGCCCACATGAGCTCGCGGCATATAAAGAAATTCTGCGGTTTGGATGAGGAAGGGCACAGCTTACTTAAGACCGCTATAGATAAATTTAACTTAAGCGGAAGGGCCTATGACAAGGTCCTGAAGGTAGCCAGGACGATAGCGGATCTGGAAGCTGAAGAAAGTATAAAGGTACAACATATATCGGAGGCGCTTCAGTATAGAGGGTTAGATAGATATTTCTAATAAGAATTATACGAATGACGATTTGTTGTCATATAGATTAAAAATCAAATAACAAAATCAATTAACAGGATTTACAAAAACATTCAATTAGGCTATAATAAGCCTAGTATTGTATTGTTCAGTATCTAAATGGTAAATAAATATAGCTAATGGAGACTAAGTATGGGAAATGATGTTGATAGTTTTATCAGTGAAATGATGGAATATCCAAAAAAAATAATGAAGAAATTTGGGAGCCCAATAGATGAAGATTTGATGAAGCTCAACTTGGATATGCCTCATGTTGCAATATTGGATATTATTACTCATAGCAAAATAGAACCTATGATGAGTGAAATAGGAAAGAAGCAAGGTATCTCCAAGGCCATGATCACTCGTATAATAGATACAATGGAGGAAAAGGGATTGGTTTCAAGAGTTGAAGATCCAAAAGATAGAAGAATTATCAGGATTCATGTAACAAAAATAGGTAAGGGCGTTATCAGTAAAATAGAATCGCATCATCGAAACAAATTAAAATCATTTTTAGAATCACTAAGTTCTTCAGATAGAAATTTGTTTGTTAATGCAATGAGGGTTACTCATAAAATATTTGATAAATATGGTGATGAAAGTCCAAAAAACAATTAAGCAATGATTTTATGTAATACTTGTGATAAGATCACAGGTATGCTATCTCGAACTTTTCCAGCAATGTTTTAGCTAGTCCCTTCACGATTCAACCTTTAGTCTGCCAATGTTCAACTCCAGAAATATATAAAATAGACTTGACAAGATTAGTATAGCGTGTTATACTGTTTAATAAATAAACTATCTATTTAAGAAACGGTATACTATGTATACTATGGGAGGCGGAATATGAAAAACAAGGATATCGAAATCTTCATAAATGAGATGATGGGGTACCCGAAAAAGTTAATAAAAAAGCTTGGTGGTTCTATAGATGAAGATTTGTTGAAATTAAACTTAGGGATGCCTCATTTTGCAATTATGGATATTATTTTAAAGAGTGACATTGAGCCTATGATGAGTGAGATAGGAAAGAAGCTGGGTATTTCCAAGGCCATGATTACTCATATAATAGATACAATGGAGGAAAAGGGATTGGTTTCAAGAGTTGAAGATCCAAAAGATAGAAGAATTATCAGGATTCATGTAACAAAAATAGGTAAGGGCGTTATCAGTAAAATAGAATCGCATCATCGAAACAAATTAAAATCATTTTTAGAATCACTAAGTTCTTCAGATAGAAATTTGTTTGTTAATGCAATGAGGGTTACTCATAAAATATTTGATAAATATAATGATAAAAGTGACGAAAACAAGTAAGCGAGGGACCTAAAATGAAAGATACAGATATTGCTTTAAAGAAATTCAGGTATTTTATGCTGGAATTTATACCTAGGACTTACAAACAATTAATGCCAAAAAATGACATGTTTGGTGATACCATTACGGTTTCTCAAATTAAGATATTAATGCTGTTTGATAGATGTTTGATATATAAGATGACGGAAATTTCCACATTATTGTCTATTTCTCCTGCTTCGGTTACTCGTAGTGTAAATAAATTATTAAAAGAAGGCTATTTTCAGAGACGATCTGATAATAAAGATAGAAGAGTAGTTGTAGTGGAATTAACAGCAAAAGGAAAGACATTATTGGCCTGGATTGTGAAGTATTACGAAAATAAAATTGCTGAATTGTTAAGTGGTCGAAGTGAGAAAGAAAAAGAAAACTTTTGTGGCTTGATTAATGGAGCGGTTATGTTATCCGAGTGTGCCGAGCATATGATGAATAACCAAATATTGACGCATGATAAATCGAGCCAAATTTCCGAAAAATAATTTAAATTATAAAGGAAGGTGCTATGAAAACAATAACGAATAATTGGATTGTTGTTTGGGGTTTTGCGATATGTATATTATTGCCTGGAGTATGTTTTGGTGAAAATGCTCTCACTTTTGAAGATTATTTATCTCAGGTAAAAGTAAAGAATCCTGATATAAAATCTGCGAATCTTTTTATAGATTCTATGGGCAAGAAGGTACTGCAAACGGGAATGGTTTATTCTCCAAGGCTAATTGGTGATTATTCATTTATAGATGACAGAAGCGGTTCAAGTTTGGGATCAACACTTCAACTAAATGAGACAGTTACAAATGTGTGGGACCTTAGCGTAAGCAAAAAGTGGGGTTCTGGCACAACAACAAGTGTCGGTTATTCAAATTCTATTAATGCTTTAGATCTTCAGTCTCCTTATGAAGTAATTCCGGGTGTTAGTTTGTCTAAATTTACGGCTTATGACATTCAATTTTATGCGAAAGTAGAACAATCGTTAATTAAGGATTTTATGTCAAAATATACAGAAGCGGGAATTAATAAAAATAAAGCAAGCGTTAAATCCGCCCAATATATTCAAATTTACAGTGCACAACAGATACTTTTAAAAGCACGCTCCATATACTTGGCGTTGTCTCTTTCCAGAGAAATTGTAAATTTTAGGAAAGCAGAATTACAGCGTGCCGAAGAAATATTGAAATGGAATGAAAACAGGGTTAATAATGATCTTGCAGATAAAGCGGATTTGTTGCAGGCAAAAGCATTTTTTAGGCAACGTCAGTTGAACCTTCAATTAGCCGTGGAAGATGAAAAAAAGACATGTTTGAATTTTAATAATATGCGAGGAAAATCATCAGATTCTGTGGAGGAAAATATAAGTGTCTTAAATGATATTGTTTCAAAGTATTCAAATGAGAATCTCACGCCTAAGGGACAACGGGCAGATGTACTTTCTGCTAAAAATACCAAAGCAAGCAGTGAGTATTTAAAGCTTGAAACAGAATATAGTTTATTGCCTGATTTAAATGTTTACGGAAAAGCGTCGTTGCATGGGCTTGATCTTTCAAATTCTGGTGCTTTTAACCAGGCAATCGGAGTGTATAAGCCTACATATTCAGTTGGTATTAATCTGATTGTGCCTTTAGACTTTTCTACGCCGGAGACTGTTAATAAAGGTTATGAACTGGATTATCAAGCATCAATAGAATCATTAAATAAAGCAGAGATATCATCAAAAAACGATTGGATAAATTTGACAGAAACCTGGAAGAATGTTAAAGAGCGAATAGTCTCTTCTTTAGATATAAAGAATATACAGACAGAAAGACTTGAATATGAGCGGCAAAGATTCCAAAAGGGAAGAACAACAATGTCTCAAATGGTAAATACTGAAAATGATCTTGATGACGCGACATTGAATTATTACCGGTATATTGTCGAACAGATTAGCATATATTTTGAGGCTGAGTTATATAATACCCAGCCCATCGAATAAAGGGGGTTTTATGAATTTAGCAAGTTTATCAATAAAAAGGCCATCGTTAATTATGTCTTTGGTTGTATTAATGCTTGTTATTGGATATATCTGTATGAATCGTATGAATGTTGAAATGTTCCCGGATATGACGTTTCCTATGGTCAGTGTCACAACGATATATTCCGGAGCCGGACCAAATGAATTGGAAACCCAGGTTTCGAAGGTATTGGAAGAGCAAATAAGTACAATATCAGGGTTAAAGAATGTTACTTCAACAAATCAAGACGGGGTCTCCGTAGTGCTGGCTGAGTTTCTTTATGAAACAGACGCCACATATGATGAGCAGCAGGTCAGGGATAAAATTTCACAGAGTAGAAACAAGCTCCCTGATGGGGTAGAAGAACCTGTCGTAAAGAGAGTTGATCCAGCCGACAGGCCGATTCTATCTTTAAGTATGTCTGCGGATCTTCCGCCTGCAAAATTATATGATCTTGCTGATACAACTGTTAAGAACGGGTTTGAGCAGGTACAAAATGTTGGAAAGGTTGAGATAATAGGCGGAACAAAAAGGGAAATTCATGTAATACTTGATAAGAGAAAACTTAAAGAATATGAAACAAGTATTTCTGCCGTTTCCTCAAAAATAAGCGGGAATAGCCAGAATATTCCAGTGGGAAAGGTGTCTCAGGGAGCTCGTGAATTGACATTCAGAAATATCGGCGAATTTCAAACTGTTAAGAAGATAGAAGATGTAGTCGTAAACTTTGTCGGCAGTGATGTTCCTGTAAAAGTAAAAAACCTTGGAGAAGTTAAAGACACGGTAGAAGAAATTAAGACAATTGGTTATCTGAATGGTAAATCATCAATACTTGTAAATATTTATAAGCAGTCTGGCACAAACACTGTTAATGTGGCCGATAGTGTTCTCAAGAAGACGAATAAACTTAACGATAGTCTTAAAAATATACAGGGATCTCCTAAATTAAATATAATTAAGGATAATTCAAAGGCGATAAAACTTAACTTGGTGGATATGCAAGAAACCATTTATATCGGTATTTTTCTTGCCATTATAGTAGTTTATTTATTTCTCGGCAATTTCCGTTCTACCTTTATTACAATCCTTGCCATTCCTACTAGTTTAATCGGGGCTTTTATTTTCATGTATTTATTTGGTTTTACAGTTAATATAATTACTTTGATGGCATTGTCGCTTGCCGTGGGATTATTGTTGGACGATGCTATTGTGGTAAGGGAAAATATATTTCGACATATGGAGAAGGGCGAAACTGCTGAAAAAGCCGCACAAACCGGTACAAATGAGGTTATGCTTGCTGTCATAGCAACAACATTAACAGTTATTGCAGTGTTTCTTCCGGTAGGTTTTTTACAGGGGATGATGGGGCAAATATTTAAACAATTTGGTCTTACAATGGTTTTTATCATGTGTATTTCATTGTTCGATGCTCTTACAGTAGCTCCTTTACTTTCTACATATCTTATGGGTAAGGTAGTCCCTAACGGTAAGAAAAACAGATCGTTTTGGTCGGCGATTATACATGCACCTGCAGAATGGTTTAATAAAGTTCAGGATTATATGGAAAACATCTATGAAAAAATAATCAGAGTTACTCTTAAACATAAATTATTAACAGTAATATCAGTAATTTTGATATTTATTCTTAGCCTGAGTACGGTATTTAAAATACCAATGACATTCATGTCAGCTCAGGAAAACGGCGAATTTAGTGTAGATCTACAGGCAAAGCCGGGAACATCATTATCTCAGATGAATACATATACTTTAGAAATAGATGATCTTTTGAGGAAGGAAAAGGATATAGAGTTGGTGTCGACGACAGTCGGTAATTCAAATGGGGAGAGCAATGTAGGATCTTTATTCGTAAAGATGGTCCCATTTAATAAAAGGAAAGTGACGACATCCGGCATGAAAGAACACATAAGAAAGTTTCTTATCCCTTATAAAGATGCTCTTAATCCAAGCGTAAATGACGAGGGCATGGGCGGCTCAAAATCTTTTGATATGGTTTTGACAGGAAATGATCTTGATGAACTATCCAAGATTGCGGATTCTCTTATGATTAAATTTAAAAATATTCCGGGATTGGTTGATATGGATTGCAATTATAAACCCGGAAAACCTGAATTCCAGATTAAAATGGATCCTGAAAAAACGGCTAAATTTGGTGTTCAATCTGTTTCGGCAGGTATGGAACTTCGAGGAGCTGTTGATGGTATGCTCCCTGGTAAATACCGTGAAAAAGGGCTGGAATATGATATCAGAGTGTTGTTACAGGAAGATCAAAGAGATATGAGTAAAGAATTTAATTCTATGTATGTGCCTAATGTTAATATGCAATTAGTAAAACTTAAAAATATTGCAGATGGTGAATTGACTTCAGGTCCGCAGAAAATATACAAAAGAAATCGTTCGAGGTATATTGAGATCACGGCAAATCTTGATAAAACAGGAGCCATTGGTAATATTACTTCAGCGGCGAAACAGATCATGGTAAATGAAAAACTGCCCGAAGGGGTAGGTTATGAATTTACAGGTTCATCAGAGGATTTTTCAGATTTAACAAAAAATATGATGATAGCTGCTGTCCTCGCTGTTATTTTTGTGTACCTTATACTGGTAAGCCTGTATGAATCCTTAATTATTCCATTTACTATTATGACAGCATTACCTCTTTCAATTATTGGGGGACTATTAGCGCTTTTTGTGACAAATCAAGGACTTGATCTGTTTGGTATGATAGGTTTTATTATGCTGCTTGGGCTTTCAGCAAAGAATTCGATACTGCTGGTAGATTTTACACAGAAGCTTATGAGGAGAGGATTGTCAAGAGAAGAATCATTAATAGAAGCCGGCAAAACCAGATTTAGACCTATTCTTATGACTACTGTCGCATTAATCGCAGGCATGTTGCCGCTAGCATTAGCGCTTAGTGAAATGGGGAGTTTCCGGAAAAGTATGGGTATTGCGGTTATCGGCGGATTAATAAGTTCAACTTTTCTTACACTTATTGTAGTCCCGGCAATATTTGGTTATCTAGACACATTCCGTTTATGGACAAGAAAATTATTTGGAAGACCTGCGGAAAGAAAAATTGATTTGGTTAAAGAGTAAAAGGAGGATATATGGCTATCAAAAATGTAAAAGTATCAACAGGTACGGCTTCAACAGCGGGAAGTGTTTCGCTGGCGTTGAAGAGCAGTATCAGCAAGGAAAAGTTGCTTAAAGAGATCGAGAAAAAGGCGTATGAGCTTTTTCTTAACAGAAAAGGCCGACATGGGAATGATTTGAATGATTGGCTGGAAGCGGAGAAAATAGTTAAGAAGCAGTACAAAATATAGGACTGGAATGATATGTGATTGTTTTTGCCTTTTGGTAGTGACCTGCCTATTTAAAAATGAATTTTCTTTCTAAAACGCGTTGTAATATAACGCTAAATCCTTCCCCCTATTGTACTATGGTCATCGATGTTAGCTTAGTTGGAGGAGGGACATTCCCAAGACCGGGGGAAGTTTCCCTGGCGCATAACGGTGTTCTCTTTTTGGACGAGCTCCCCGAGTTCGGAAAAAGCGTTCTTGAGGTTTTGCGCCAGCCTTTGGAAGACGGTTTTGTGACAGTCACCAGAGCCGCTGCAGCTGTTACTTATCCTGCGAGGTTCATGCTCGTGGCAGCGCTTAACCCGTGTCCCTGTGGATATTATGGCGATGGCAGGAAAGGTTGCAAATGTAATATGCATGAGATACAAAGGTATTTGAAGAAAATATCCGGCCCGTTATTAGACCGTATTGATATACATATAGAAGTGCCTGCGGTGAAATACCAGCAGTTATCAACCGAAGCCGTAGGCGATAGCTCGGAGATGATAAAGAAAAGGGTGAATGATGCGAGAAATATCCAGCGGGCAAGATTTTCGGGGACGAAGATCTACTGCAATGCTCATATGAGTTCACGGCATATAAAGAAGTTTTGCGTGTTGGACGAGGAAGGACATAGCCTCCTGAAGACGGCTATAGACAAATTTAATTTAAGTGGCAGGGCGTATGACAAGGTGCTGAAGGTATCGAGGACGATAGCTGATTTGGAGAAAGAGGAGAATATAAAGATTCAACATATATCCGAAGCCCTACAGTACAGGGGATTGGATAGGTACTTTTAAATTAGAGGTTTGGATGGTAAGATGGTTGGGAGGCTTAGCAAGAGCAAAGGAATTAGTCAAAAAAGCAATGTGCAAAAAATGCATATTGCAAAATTTAATAAGCTGGTGTGAGTGTTAAATTAATAGTCAAATGAATAGGCAGTTCTATTGACAAATTAATAGACATATGGTATACTTGTTTTAGAGGTGATGAAAATGATTACTATAAAAGCAGATACAACGCTGGTCGGGGTTTCAGAGCTTAGGAATAATATTGATAAGATAATAAAGGCAACGAGATATAACAATGTTATTCTTGAAAAGAGGCATAAACCGGTATTGGCTATTATGTCTATGGTTAAGTATGAGAAACTGCAGGAGCTTATTGAAGAACTTGAAGATAGGGAACTGGGATACGTTGCTCAAAAAAGAATGCAAAAAACGAAACTTTCTGAATATATAAGCCTTGATGAGGCTGAAAAACGGGTTGGGTTGAAAAAATGATATGGCAAGTCAAGATACATCCGCTTGTTTTTTCTGAAGACTTCAAAAAGATAGATAATGCTGATGTCCAAAAGATCATCAAAGCTATCCGAAAAAAACTTTCTGTTAATCCCCTGGAATTTGGCTCCCCGCTTAAAGGCAATCTTAAAGGTTTGTACAAGCTTAGAGTTGATTTTTATAGAATCATATATCAGATTGATTCCGAAAGAATCATTGTGCTTGTTGCAAAAGTGGGCAAAAGAAAGGATTTTGAGGTCTATGATGAAGTTCCAAAAAGGATGAAGCAAATATTGCCGGGAAGTTGAATGATAATTGTCTGCAACTTGTTCCCAAATGGAACAAGTTTAAATGAAAGGTTCGCACATAGTTAATTGAACAAGGGAATAATTATTGTTTGAATCATATAATGAGATAGCCCAGAAGTATAAAAAACCTGCACTTAAGTATGAAAGAAGCCTGATCTCGCTTGCCAAGAAAGGAAAAAAATCAGCAAGAGACGAACTTCTTTATTATCAAATAGGCTTTTTATTGTACAGGGTTAAAAACATACTTTATCCTTCTGTATTGAAGTACTATGGTGAAGATATTCTTCAGGAATGCTTTGATTTAGCTTTAAAGAAAATTGACACATATAATTTAAGATACAGGGATAAAAAAGGCAATTTGAAGCCGGTTTACTTCAGGTCCTATATTTGGAAAGGCATTACCGGTGTTATTGTCAGTTCGATAAAAAAAAGAAAAGAAATCCTGTTTTCGGAATTATCCGATAACTATGAAAACACAATTTAAATACTGGTTTTATAGTCTGTTATCCTCTATAGCTGGTTGCGAATGTCGCCCTGAGGCCAGATTTCTTAAAACAAGCAAATCAGCCTTAAATAATAAAACTAAATCCTTCCCCCTATTGTAATATGGTTATCGATGTTAGCCTTGTTGGAGGCGGGACATTCCCGCGTCCCGGAGAAGTATCACTGGCGCATAACGGAGTACTTTTTCTGGATGAACTCCCGGAGTTCGGGAAAAGCGTTCTTGAAGTTCTTCGCCAGCCTTTGGAAGACGGCTTTGTGACAGTCACGAGAGCCTCTGCAGCAGTTACGTATCCCGCAAGGTTTATGCTCGTTGCCGCGCTTAATCCGTGCCCGTGCGGGTACTACGGGGACGGAAGGAAAGGCTGCAAGTGTAATATGCACGAGATACAGAGGTATCTGAAGAAAATATCCGGCCCGTTACTCGACAGAATTGATATTCATATAGAAGTTCCTGCCGTGAAATACCAGCAGTTATCAACGGAAGCAACCGATGATAGTTCTGCGCTTTGGACGAAGAGGGTCACAGCCTACTCAAGACTGCTATAGATAAATTTAATCTAAACGGAAGAGCATACGACAAAGTGCTGAAGGTATCAAGAACGATAGCGGATTTAGAAACAAGTGAAAATATATTAGTACAGCATATATCTGAAGCACTGCAGTAAAGGGGGTTGGATAGGTATTTCTAAAGGAAATTACAGGAATAATGTCAGTTTTCGGAAGTTGCAGGAAGAAATAAGATGCTTGACAGCATGTTTCATATTTGATACACTATTGTCATAATTATGAAAAGCAAGATAAACCTTTTAGAACAGCTAAAAATGTTGCCCCATTTCGATAAAAATACTGTATATCAGCTTGGCATGCAGTTGGGGCTTGAAAATACAACGATTGACACTTATATCAGCAGATTTATAAAACACAAAGAACTGTTACAGCTCAAAAAGGGGCTATATGTGACTATGGATTATTTTGAAAAAAACAAATCAGAGATTTCATATTCGTTTTATCTTGCGAATATCATCCGCACACCGTCTTATGTTAGTTCGTGGACTGCCTTGCAGTATTATAATCTCGCTACTGAAGCAATTTACTCCGTTACTTCAGTTACACCAAAGGTCACAAGAGATTACCGGACAAAAGCAGGTAACTTTGCCTATCAGTCGATTAAAAAAGACCTTTTTTCGGGTTTTTCTTTGATAAAAGGAAAATTTGATTTTTTTATAGCTTCACCATCAAAAGCGTTATTTGATTTGTTGTATTTTAGAACTCGTCAGTTTCGCGGCATTAAGACAGAGAAAATTAAAACATTGATAGAAGAACTGCGGATAGATATTGATGAAATGGATAAGGATGAACAGAAAATATTTTATAAAATGATAGAAAAATATGAGTGAACAGATTTCGACAATGCTAAAAAGAAAACTTGATGATCTTGGCGGTGTTGACGCTGAAACACGTCGCAATGCCTTCAAGGAAGAGCTGCAGTTTTATATTCTAAATTTCATTTACCACCATCCGGAATACAAAAAGTGGATTATGTATGGTGGCTCCGCTCTTCGCATAATACACGGACTTGATCGTATGTCTGTAGATCTGGATTTCGAAGTTTCTTTCGCGATAACGGAGAAGTTTTTAGAGGAGTTAAAGAAAGAAATTGAATACTACTTCATTAATACATATAGAGCCGGGGCCGATTTTCTTACCGTAAAAATAGCCAATGGCAGAGGGCTTCTTCTGAAATTTCATGTCGGAGAGGAGTTAAGCGCCGGGCACACGTCAAAACAGGTGCATGTGAAAATTGACCTCAACCATTTTATGCCTCCTAAAACCGTTACTGAGCGCCGGCCGATAAATCGCGATCAACTTTCTTTTGTCATTATTACCTATAACATGTCTGCGCTTATGGCGAGTAAACTTGCCGCTATTTTTCTGCGTGGTTCCCGTCGCGAAGGGAAAGAGATTTTTGAAGAAAAAGGGCGTGATATCTATGATCTCCTCTGGTATATGGGCAAAAAGGCAGTGCCGGATTTCGATTATCTCATAGCCAAAAGCATTGATATAAAAGATCCGCGCGTACTTTTTGACAAACTAACTCTTCAAATGAACAAAGTGAGTGATGAAAATCTCAAACAGGACCTTGAACCTTTATTTGTAGAAAAAACCTATATTCAGAATTGGCTCGCAAATTGGAGAGAGAGCTATCTGCTACTTTTGGGCGAATATAGTATCAATACAGTAACAGAGCTTGAAGATATAACGGTGCATCAGGATTTTTATACCGACAATTATTCTTTTGTATATCGGTATAAAACGGAAGAGAACAGAGCCGTGCGGATTATCTATACTATCAGCGATTATTGGATTGAGGATCGCGAGGGTGATTTAACGACGAAAACAAACGAAAAAATAATCCAACTGGTCGAAGGAGAGATGAAGAATCAGTTGAGTAATAAATTAAAGCAGTATGTTGCCTTGTTCTATGAGAAAACAGAGGCATATTTAAAAAAAACAAATAGAATAATGCTTGGCAATAGTATAGCCACCAAATTTATCCGAATGACCGCCAACAATTTAAATCAGAAAGAACAGATTCTGCTTAATAAATCTGCTCTGCTCTCCTGTGAGTTAGATGATTTATTAAAATAAATATGATTTAGTCAGAGTGCTTATGCAAAAATGGGTTAAAGACGGATGGCTTGTAATGACAGATCTATCTAAACGAGCAAGGTCATACGGTTTATCGGCACAATATCGGCAATTTGTCGGAAATTTAACGGCAATAGATAAGTAGAAAGACAGGATACCATAATTAAACAAAAAAGAGTTGATAAAAGCAATTTGCTTAATTTGGTTGTAGATTAGATATTTTCAAGAGCAAAGAAATTAGTCAAAAAAGCAGTGTGCAGAAAATGCACGTTGCAAAATCTGATAAGTCGATTCACTCAGTCTTGACACTTTTTGTCGCAGAGAGCAAATCTGCTGACAAAGAGCGCATGATTGGTCTAATACTTATGTTATTGAAAAGATAAAGCAAAAACTATGTGTTCCGGGAAATAATTATTGTTTGAATCATATAACGAGATAGCTCAGAAGTATAAAAAACCTACACTTAAGTTTGAAAGACGCCTGATATCACTTGCAAAAAAAGGAAAAAAATCAGCAAGAGAGGATCTTCTGTATTATCAAATGGGGTTTTTATTGTTTAGAATTAAAAAAATGCTTTATCCTTCTGTATTGAAGTATTATGGTGAAGATATTATTCAGGAATGCTTTGATTTAGCTTTAAAGAAAATTGACACATATAATTTAAGATACAGGGATAAAAAAGGCAATTTGAAACCGGTTTACTTCAGGTCCTATATTTGGAAAGGCATTACCGGTGTTATTGTCAGTTCGATAAAAAAAAGAAAAGAAATCCGATTTTCAGAAATGTTTGATAATTATGAAAACACAATATAACTGCCGGTTTTCATCTATACTGCCAGTACTATTGCTGACTTTTTTATGGTTCCTCCCGGATACTTTCTAATATTTTATGACGTTAGACCGAAGAAACCCCGGGTACTAAACCCAAAGAGTCCTTTTAAATATACAATAATGTACGGCTAAAGATATTTGCAAAATATTGACTTATTTTCATCGGAAAGAAATGAGAAAAAAGTCAGAATAAACACGAATTAACCACTTCTGAAGTATAAATAATATATGTAAAATCTAATATCGGAATATGATCTTGATAAAATGTTCACAACGATCAAACGACTTGATTGTTGGACTTTAATGCACAACAGGGGGAAATATGGGTAAAGAAGGAACGAAAATAGCAGGAGTAGATGTTAAGGATTTGATAAAGGATTTAAACAGGGCATATTGCGATGAATGGCTTGCTTACTATTCATGGTGGTATATGTCAAAAGTTGTTACGGGCCCGGGATATGAAGATATGAGCGAATTTTTGGAGAAAATATCTAAGGACGAAGAAGAGCATGCGTCGGAAGTTGCTACCAGGATAATAGAATTAGGCGGACTGCCTACTTCTAATCCGATGGAGCTTGAAAAGAATGCGAACGCGCTATATCCTAAACCGCCCAAAGGAACAGCGGATTATGACGGGATTATAAAAACAGTAACAGAAGCGGAAGCAGGCGCCATAGATGTTTATAATAAAATTGCGGCAAAAACTTTCGGTAAAGATCATGTTACATATCAGCTTGTAACACATATTCTTGCCGAAGAAGTTAAGCACGAAGAGATGTTTGAAGATCTTCTAAGATAGTCTTAAATGTGCTGTTTCTTATGGCGCAATATTGTTAATGTTAAAAATGGCGTATGGAATTCTTATATGGAGGAAAAATGAACGTAAAAAACAGATTAGAGATATATAAATGCTCGGTTTGCGGCAATGTTGTAGAAGTAATATTTGCGGGTGGCGGCGAACTTGTTTGCTGCGGTAAGCCGATGATATTGCAGATAGAAAACACGGTGGATGCGTCGAAAGAGAAACATCTGCCGGTGATAGAAAAAACGGCGGATGGCTATAAAGTTAAGGTGGGCTCAGTTCCCCATCCGATGGAAGAAAAACATTTTATAACAATGATAGAGTTAACCGTTGACGGTAATGTTTGTACAAAGATACTGAAACCCGGGGAAGCACCGGAAGCAATTTTTTGCGTTAAAGGTTCTGTGGCTTCTGCAAGAGAATACTGCAGTCTTCACGGCCTTTGGAAAGTTTAATAGCATAATACATGTTTCTTTTTGAGGATAAAACCGGGATAGGTATCGACAACCTTGAAATTGAGTGGTACAGGGTCAGCAGCAGGGGTAAGGCTTTAAAGCTTACGGCTGCGGAGCACAACCCATGCCTGACCGGTTACTTCGGGGGGTAATATTTGTTTGATAAATCGAAACAGTTATGATAAGATAAATTACATTAATTATGTTGGTTTTTCAAGGAGGTGTAGATGGAGATGCAAATGTTTCTTTTATCTGTTATTGCTGTTTGCCTGGTGATTTTGACAGTATTTCTGGCAGTATTCTTTTTTTATTTAGGAAAGTTATTAAGGATCATAGGGGAGATTGCTTCGAAAGTTAATAAAAATATGGACAAAATAGAAACCATAGTTAATGAAGTGGAAAATATTGTGCAACAAGCAAAAGAATCTGTTTTGCGTGTTTCTGAGTTTACTAGGAATCCTCTTACTGGTTTTTTATCATTTATAACAGGGATAATACAGGGATTTAGAGCTAAAAAAAGAGATGATACTGAAGATTTTGATACGGTGTAAAGGAGGAAAATTATATGTCAGAAAATAAAAACGTTTTGAACGGAGTGATGCTTTTTGTGGCGGGGGTTGTAGTCGGCGGTGTTCTTGGAGTGTTATTTGCTCCACAATCCGGTAAAGACACAAGAAAGCAAATAAAAAAATGGACTGATGATGCAAAAGAAAAAGCCCAAGAATCATTCAGCGAGTTAGTAGAAAAAGGTGAAAATCTGGTTGAAAAAGGAAAAGAAAGATATAGTAAAATAAAAAAAGCAGTAACAGAGTAATAAATATTGATTTACTTTCGAAAATAATTTAATAGTTTCTTAAAGTTAAATAGATAAATGATAGAGGTGCCATCCGAACTTATGTTTGGATGGCATTTTTTAATGTATTATTCATATCTTTTTCTGGGAAAGCGCAATGCAAAAAAATTCTTTACATATAGGTTATCTTAGTGTATATTACAAATAAATAGTTTATTCCAGATTTAATGAAAAATAAATTCTTATTATTCCCTCGAATAATAAAAGTAATTCATTATTCCAATAAAGAGATAATGACTCAGAAAGGACAGTGATAATATGCCGAAATATAAAGACTTTGATCTTCCGGTAGAAGTATGCGGGGTAAAATTTAGAAATCCCTTCTATGTCTCCTCCGGCCCGACTACAATGACCATTGAGCAGGTCGAACGGATCCGCGACATGGGTTGGGGCGGAGCCAGTTTAAAGCTTACGGTTTATCCTCTTCCATATATTAACCGAGTGCCGAGGTATGGATATTACCCGGACAAAACTTTTCTTTCTTTTACGGCTGAAAAACGACTTCTTCTTGATGAACTATTAAAACTTATTGATAAAAGTAAAAAACGGGCGCCTGAACTTGTAATATATGCCAATATAACTTATGCCGGGGAAGAAGGCCCTTCAGGCTGGGCAAAAATGGCAAAACAGTGCGAAGCAGCGGGTGCCGATATAATTGAGCTTAATATGTGCTGTCCGAACATGTCCTTTAATGTCGAAGTTTCAGGAAAAGATACAGGCGGACCGAAAACCGGTGCCAGCATGGGAAAAGAAAAAGAAGTGGCTACCGAGGTTGTTAGAACGGTTAAAAATGCCTTAAAGATTCCGCTTTTTGTAAAACTAACTCCTGAGGGTGGACAGATTGCCCAGATAGCAAAATCTCTTTTCAGTGTCGGCGCAGATGCCGTCGGCGGTACAGCCAACCGTTTGGGAATACCTCCTATAAATCTTGATGCTCCGAATCGTTCAATGTATTACCTGCAGAAAGAAATAGGTATGGCGTGTATGAACGGCCCCTGGCTTAAACCGCTTGGACTTCGGGATGTTTATGAAATGAGAAAATCAGTTGGGCCTGATAAAATACTTACTGGTGTCGGAGGAGTTACCAATTGGAACGATGCCGTTGAGATGGCTATGTGCGGAGCGGATTTAGTCGGCCTTTGTACCGCCACCATCGTATCCGGTTTTGGATTTATGCCTGAGTTTATTCATGGCGTAAAGAAATACATGAAAGAAAAAGGCTATAAAAAATTCCGTGATATGAGAGATCTTCTTGTTCCGGAGATCACCTCTGCTCCGAATCTTACTATATATGAAGGTCATGCCCGTTTAAAAGATACCCGTCCTGTAGCGCCTTGCGTCTATACTTGTCCCAATTCGGTTCCGGCCCAGGGTTATATCAGGAGAGTGGCCGAGGAAGAATTTGAAGAAGCATATCAGCTTATAATGTCAAAATCCCCCCTTCAGTCAATTTGCGGTGAGATTTGCGACCATCCCTGTGAAAAGGAATGCACGCGCGGTATTAAAGACGAACCGGTTATGATCAGGGCGATTAAGCGTTTTGTTTTGGATATCGCGGAAAAAGAAGGCTGGAAGCCTAAGATCTTAAATAAAAAAGGAAAAAGTAAATTAACAAAAGTCGCTGTTATCGGCTCGGGGCCCGCGGGAATTGCCGCTGCTTATGATCTGGCCCGGGCGGGATATAAGGTAACTATTATAGAAGCGGCTTCGAAAACAGGAGGCATGCTTCGTTATGGTATTCCGGCTTTTCGTCTGGAAGAGAAAACGCTGGATAAAGAGATCGGTGTTATAGAAAAAATGGGCGTGAAGATTTTAACCGGAAAAGTTTTTGGAAAAGATGTTACGCTTGCTTCCTTGCGAAAAGAAGACTATAAGGCGTTTTTCCTCGGTATTGGCGCGGCCAAAGGCATAAAGCCCGGTATTCCCGGAGAGGATGCAAAAGGGTCTTTTATTGCAATAGATTTCCTGAAAGATGCAGCTGAAGGTAAAAAACCAGAGATCGGTAAGAAAGTTGCCGTGATCGGCGGCGGATTTACGGCCATGGATTCGGCCAGGACTGCCCGCCGGCTTGGCGCGGAAGAGGTTTTTGTATTATATAGAAGGACCAAGGATGAAATGCCTGCGACTGAGGAAGAGGTTCAAGAAGCAGAGGAAGAAGGTATAAAGATAATGTACCTTGTTTCAGCCAAAGAAGTTAAAATAGAAAAAGGCAAGGTGAAAGCTGTCCGCCTTTTAAATTATGTTCTTGGGCAAAAAGACTTTAGCAACAGAAGAAAACCTGTTGAAGTTCCGGGAACCGAATTTGACCTGGATGTTGATTCGATAATATTTGCGATCGGTCAGGAAGCTGTTTCCGGGGAAATAAAATTATCCAAAAAAGGCACGATTGAAGTTGATGATAAAACCTGCCGGTCTTCTATGAAAGATGTATATGCAGGCGGAGATTGCGTTCTGGGACCGAAAGATGTTATAAGCGCCGTGGCTATGGGTAAGCGCGCTGCGGTTTCGATCGATAAATACCTTTCCGGAAAAGATGCTTTCCTTGAATATCCTCCGGCGCAGGTCGAAGTTGATAAAGAAGCTGTTCTTATGAGGCATGGTCAGGAACCAAGGTTTAAGAGGCAACACGAAAATAAAACAGCTCCTGAAAAGCGTGTTGAAAATTTCCGGGGGTATATAAAAGTATTGACCAAAGAAGAGGCCGTTAAAGAAGCAAGCCGGTGCATGGCCTGCGGCTGCGGCGAAGGCTGCCAGATATGTTATGATATCTGCAAGATGTTTGCCTACAAGCTAAGCGACCAGGGCAGGGTAGAACTGGATGAAGAAAAATGCGTTGCCTGCGGAATGTGCCTCCATCGTTGTCCAAATGATGTAATAGAAATGATACAAACTTCAGATGGTGTGAAACAGAATATTAAGGTTAAAGCAAAATGTTGCGTGTAAAAGTTTTTACGGCAAGTTAAATCAACAGCATCTACTTTAAAACAGGAGGAACATTATGGCAAATGTATTGGCAGGTACCCCGGCCCCAAAACTTAGCAGCAGGCTTCGTGGAAAACAAATTCCGCATATCGGTGTTTTAAACCGCGACGAGTTGGAAGAAATAATTACCCTTGGAGAATGGTTTAGGGAAAACCGGTATGATATGACATATTCAGACCTTTTAAAGGGAAGGATCCAGGCGCTTTTATTTGTTTATGAATCTACCAGGACTCGCCTGGGTTTTGAAACTGCCATGGTACAGCTCGGGGGGAGCAATACTTATCTTGCCGTAAAAGATACACAGATGGGAAGAGGGGAGTCAATTGTAGATACTGCGCGCGCCCTAAATCAATATGTTGACGTTCTTTCCGGCCGTCTCTGGAAGCAGGAGGACATAGATCTTGCATGCCAGAATATGGATGTTCCGGTCCTTAATGCCTGCACTCCTCAGGATCATTCGACTCACGTACTCGGCGAACTTATGGCTATTAAACAAGCCAAAGGAAAATTAAAAGGATTAAATCTGGTTTATACAGGTATGGCTAGGGGTATTTTACATTCATTTATCCGGGTCTGCCCGGTACTTGGAATTAATCTTAACCTTGCGATTCCTGAGTCATATGCTAAAACAGTAAATAAAGATATTCTTGCCGAAGGTGTAGCACGGGCAAAAGCGGCAAATACAAGGCTGGATATTGTTACAGATCTTAAAAAAGCCGTAAAAGATGCAGATTTTATTCAAGCCAGTACGTTAATGCGCAGCATGCTTGCCGGTGAGCAGTCGCCTGAAGAAAAAGCGGTTGATGTTCCCAAATGGACAGTTACCAATGACGTTCTAAACTGCGCAAAAAAAGATGTACTATACAGTCACTCCGGTCCCGCGCACAGAGGTATCTGCGCTACGGATGAAGTTATGGACGGCCCTCGCTCAATAATCCCGCAGGAAGCGCGTAACGCAATTTTCTCCAAAAAAGCCCTGTTGGCATTAACTGTTAAATAAGAGTATTTTTGATCATTCATAAAAATTCTCCGGACCAGATTTACGCCTGGCATGGAGAAGTGCTACTCAATGAGTAACTCATAATTTATTGACTTTATCAGCCTTTTATAGTATATTCAAGTATCGTCCGGTTTAACCCGGACGGTTTTTGTTGAAGGTTAATTGGTGAAAGCATAGATTCTTTGGTAGCTCTCCGCCTCCGGCGGACGACTGTCGGAAGGTATCAGCAATGTCTTCTTTAAGCGGAGAATTTTATGTTGTTTTATGTGTATGTTTTAGAAAGTCAACTAAATGCAAAAAGATATATTGGATCTACGTCTAAAGATCCTCAAATAAGGCTTAAAGAACATAATAACGGCAGTAATAAATGGACAAAGGCAAATAAACCGTTTGTTTTGATCCATGTGGAAGAGTTTAGTAATCAAAAAGAAGCACTGCAGAGAGAAATTTTCTTGAAATCAGGCAAGGGTAGAGATTATCTTGAACACCATATTCCTCGGTAGCTCAATGGTGGAGCATTCGACTGTTAATCGAAGGGTTCCTGGTTCGAGTCCAGGCCGGGGAGCCAAAATTCCAAAACCGCCGGTGAAAACCACGGCGGTTTTTTCATTAGGCGAAACAAATCCGACAGAAGTCGGAGAGTGGAGCATTCCCCGCCAAAAAGCGTTGGCGGGCGCAGGACTGTTAATCCCAACCTTTGGTTGGTCCGCCAGGTAGTTTGGCGGAGAAGGGTTCCTGGTTCGAGTCCAGGCCGGGGAGTCAAAATTCCAAAACCGCCGGTGAAAACCACGGCGGTTTTTTCATTAGGCGAAACAAATCCGACAGAAGTCGGAGAGTGGAGCATTTCCCGCCAAAAAGCGTGGCGGACGTCTGTTAATCCCAACCTTGTTAGGTTGGTCTCCTCCAAAAAGATTGGCGGACGCGGCGCCATTAGCGGAGAAGGGTTCCTGGTGAGTTGAGCTGAAAGCGAAATGCGCCTAGGCGTATCCAGGCCGGGGAGCCAGAACCCATCAGGGGGCTGTTATCTAAAAGATGGTTGTCCCATTTTTGTTTGATTTGCAGTTTTATATTTACTTCGGACTTATTTTAGATTAAAATACTTTTATAAAGTAACAAGAAAGGTATTTATGAAGATACTCGCAATAATGGGCAACATCCGAGGGAATAGCCAGACAGCCAGAGCTGTGCAGAGATTTGAAGAAATACTCCGTTCGAAAACTCCCGTCAAAGTTGAGTTTGAATATTTGTTCTTGAAAGATGCCAATCTGGGGCTGTGTCGCGGGTGTGCTCTTTGTCTTTCAAAAGGGGAAGATAAATGTCCACATAAGGATGGTTTTCAGGAAATAATATTAAAGATGGAAAGAGCAGACGGCGTAATATTTTCAACTCCAAATTATTCCCTTCAAGTGACCCATCTAATGAAGAATTACCTCGATCGATCCGCTTACCTGTTTCACCGGCCGCGGTTTTTTCATAAGATTTCCGCTTCTATAGTAACCCAGGGTGTTTACGGCGGAAAGAAAATCAATGAGTACCTCGCGCAAACTGCGGAATTCTGGGGCATTATACCGGTAAAAGGGGTGACGCTGACAACTTCCAGTGGGGCTTATGAACCAAATACTCCATTGAATCAAGATGAGAAGGCAAAAGCAGATAAGGAGCTATTTAAACTTGCTGAGCGCTTTCTTTCTGCATTGAAAAAGAATTTGAACCCCTCGCCGTCTTTCTTCAAACTTATGGTCTTTTCCGCTTCGCGTACCGGGCATAAATATAACACAGAAGAAAATGCCGATAAAAAATACTTCCGTGAGCAGGGGTGGTTTGACTCGGATTATTATTACCCGGTTAAGTGGAATCCTTTGAAAAAACTTGTTCAAAAGTTTTTAGATAACATGATAAAGAACATGAGCCTGAAGAAACAAAAGACAGACACGTTAAAGAATTAAGCTATAGGAGGGAAAATGGGAATATTTGGCGTTGGAAGACGTATTCTTGCGGTTGCCATGCCTTGTTTGCTGGCAGCTATTGTGCTAAAGGTCGTAAAACCGGATATCATGTGCATCTTTGCCGGAAGGAATATTTTGCTTTTCCCCGGCTTACTCATTATGGTCGCCGGACTGGCGATCAACGTTTTATCGGTAAAAAGAATGCTAAAAGCTTTCAAGGAGGGGAAGCTCCTGACTGACGGAACATACGCATTCTCACGGCATCCGATATACTCTTCTTATATTCTGTTTACAGTTCCAGGGCTGGCCGTTGCGCTTAATTCCTGGGCAGTTCTTCTGGTTTCCCCATTAGCACTGCTTATGTTCCTGTTGACAGTTAGCAAAGAAGAAGAATTCCTTGAAAAGCAGTTTGGTGCGCAATATGCAGAATATAAAAGAAGAACAGGTATATTGTTCACTATAGGGAGATTCAAAATATAGCCTAACAAAATCACATTCAGAAAGAATAGATAATATGAAAATGCCTTTTACTGTAGAGCAGTTTTTTGAAGTGTTTGAAAAGTACAATACCGCAGTATGGCCCCTGCAAGTCCTTTTTTTTCTGCTTGGGGTGATAGCTGTCGTCCTGGTTATTAAAAAGATAAAGTATTCCGACAGGATTATCAGCGCAATTCTTGCATTCCTTTGGTTCTGGATAGGTATTGCATATCATTTAATATTTTTTACCGTTATTAATAAGGCTGCTTTTGGATTCGGGATAATATTTATTTTGCAAGGTTTGGTCTTATTTATTATTGGAGTTATTAAAGGTAATCTATCTTTTAAATATGAAAAAAACATTTATGGATTTGCCGGCTCAATTTTATTAGTATATGCAATGCTGATCTACCCTGCTATTGGCTATTTTCTCGGACATGTCTATCCGAACTCTCCTACATTTGGATTGCCTTGCCCGACAACCATATTCACATTCGGTATATTATTATTTTCTTCGGAAAAATTCCCAAAACCTGTCCTTATAATACCTTTGCTTTGGACACTGATAGGGTCTTCTGCCGCTTTTGCTTTCGGGGTTTATGAGGACATAGGTTTGTTTATTTCAGGAATAACTGCAGGAACATTGTTATTCTTAAGAAGAACAACTGGTAAATAATAACTTTAGATTAGGAATTCGCTTTTTATAAGTTTCTACCCCTTGTAAATCCTCATTATTTTGACTTTAAAGTCATCTTTTATAGTAGGAACATTTTGATGGGAGTATAAATCGGGGAGATAGAAGTTATAGAAACGCAGGGCACATAATGTGATTTGCGGTTTTTTATTTTCTATTCTAATATTGTATGATATAATAATTATCGTCAAAAAGAAAGGCGGTAATATGTTAGAGCCAAAAGAAAAAAATATGGGTGAGATTGATAGCAAATGTTGTAATAAAATATATATCATTGGTGGAATAGCTGCGTTGGTTGTTTTGGTTGGAAGTCTGCTGGATGTGTTTATTGGCATGAGTTTGGGCGGAGACCTTACCGGGTTACCCTCTACCGCTGCCGGCAGGTTTGCCCAGTTTAAGGATAATTGGCTGCTTGGGCTCTATAATCTCGACCTTCTTAACCTTATAACGACACTGATAATGGTGCCTGCTTTCTTCGCGCTTTTTTGGGCTCACCGCAAGGCAAATGGCGCTTTTTCCGGTTTGGCGATGACTATTTTTATTATTGGTGTGTCCGCATTTGTTACCTGCAACACGGCCTTGCCGATGTATGAACTCAGTCTTAAATATGCCGCGGCAGATGCCGGTCAGCAAACAGTATTGCTGGGGGCAGGTGAATCTATGCTCGCAAGAGGGGCGCACGGAAGTCTCGGGGTATTCTGGGGGTTCTCTTTAATATTGTTCTCAGAAATGATAATGTCGCTTGTTATGTTCACCGGAAAACTTTTTAGCAAAACAAACGCTATTTTTGGATTCGCAGGAAGTTCGCTCATGCTTCTATATGTTATTCTTGTGACCTTTGTTCCTGCAGCTAAAACTGCCGCGATGGCGGTTTCCGCGCCCGGGGGCATACTATTAATTGTGTGGATAATAATGTTTACACTCAGGCTATTCAGGTTGAGCAGGGAAAAATGAAAATTATACCGGTCCTTTTTCTTGTATTTTTATTATCAGGACAAATATCTGCAAATGAGGGAAAAATGAAAAATGTATTGATAGTTTACGGCTCATTCTCGGGTTCAACAAAAGAAGTCGCGGAGAAAATGAAAAGTACGCTCGAAAAGAATAAGCTTAGCGTGGATGCAATGGCCGCAGATGTTAAGAAAATGGACCTTAAAAAGTATGACCTGGTGATAATAGGCTCTGCGATAAGAGGCGATGCGCCGCATGAAAAGGTCCTTGGATTTGTAAAAGCCAATAAAGAAAAATTAGAGAAAAAAAAGGTCGCTCTTTTCATAGTCTGTATTACGATTACGTCGAAATACGAGGAAAAGAGAAAGAATGCCGAAAAATATCCCGAAAAGATCGCGGGTGGACTTAACCCGGTAAGCACGGCGGTTTTCGCCGGAAATGCGCCTTCATCAGGCTGGTTTGCCAATATGATGGGAAATTTATTCCTGGGAATAAAGCCCGGAGATTTTAGGGATTGGGATAAGATTAACGAATGGGTTATTTCTCTGCTAAAACTTTAAAGTAGAAGGTATTATGGAAAAAAACATTAAGACAATAAATGTAGGCGGTGTAAATTGTTTCCTGGTAAAAAGCGATTCTACTTTTGTATTGATTGACACAGGGGTATTGAATAACAATATAGAACTTGAAAGAGAGCTGGCAAAAGCCGGTTGTAAGCCCGGCAATCTTCAACTTGTAATTCTGACTCATGGAGATTTTGACCACAGCGGCAATGCGGCTTATATTCGTGAAAAGTTCAAAACAAAAATTGCAATGCACATAGGAGATATAGGTAAAGTCGAATACGGAAACCAGTCATGGGGCAATAAAGATAAACCAGACAGAGTCACAGTTTTTGGTAAATTTATAATATTATTATCGCGATTTTTTGTAAAATCAATGAACTTAATCCCGTTTAAGCCGGATTTAACCATTGATGAAACATTTGATCTTTCCATTTACGACTTAGATGCGCAGATCCTTTATATCCCGGGACATACAAAAGGCTCAATAGGTGTGTTAACGGTTGACGGCAATCTGTTCTGCGGGGATCTGTACATGAATATGATAAAACCGGATATTCAATTCTTTATTGATGATTTAACGGCAGCAAAAGAAAGTCTAAATAAACTAAAGAGCTTGACTATAAAGACCGTTTACCCGGGACATGGCAAACCGTTTCAATATGGAAAAGTATCGAATTTGCAAATATAACAATAAACAAAGCCCAAACATGAATGAAGGGAGTCGTTAATATGAAAACGGAAATATACTATTTTAGCGGAACAGGTAATTCTTTGTTTATTGCGAAAGAGATACAAAAAAGACTCCCCGATGCAGAAATAATTCCTAGTAGTAAAACAAACGAACTATTTTTATAGTGACCTTGACAATTGTGTAGTGAAGATAATGCCGGCGGTCGAGCAATGGCTGTTTAATGCATTTTCGGTAAGGTTCGGAGCTGAATGGTCTTATATTAAGATATCAGGTAATCAGGGGGCAGGAGAAGGTAAAACTATCGGCGTAACTATTCCATGCGATTTCATTACAAAATTCACATTAGATGTTAATGTAACTAACAGGGTAAGACCTTCAAGAAATATAAGAAATCTTTCAATCGGTGAAAGCGCCGCATTTTTTACGCTGACATTCTCTGATATTTTCTTTAAAGGGAAGTAATACAAACTTATTTATTCATTAACCGGCTGCAAAAGTCGTACAGTGCGGGGACCATAAACCACTCGTTGCCACTCGGGGATATGGTATAACCATTCAAATCCAAGCCTGTCAAATGTTTTTTGACGGGCTTTTTTATTGCAACTATTGAGATTAATTTAATGATAGTGTTTTTGAAAAATTTTAGTATAATTGAGTAATAAGAATATGGATTAATAAAAATGCGGGGATTAATGCTTCAAAAGCAATTGACCTAACAATAAACTATTCCTACCGTAAGATTGAAATCAAACGATAAAAAGTCAATTAAAAAAGGATGTTACACCTTGCTCAGCCTTCTGATTAAATATATATTGATGTAGGATTCGTTTGAGTGTAACTGAAAAAATTAAGTAAAAAATTCTTATTAAAAGGAAAAAGCGATGAGTACAATCACAACAAAAGATGGTGCGCGGATATATTATAAGGACTGGGGCATAGGACAACCTGTTGTGTTCAGCCATGGTTGGCCCCTTAGTGCGGACAGCTGGGAGGCTCAGATGGTGTTCCTGGCATCAAACGGTTATCGCTGTATTGCTCATGACCGTCGTGGTCATGGCCGGTCCAGCCAGCCGTGGAATGGAAACGAAATGGACACTTACGCCGATGATCTTGCAGCCTTGTTGGATAAATTGGAACTAAAAAATACCGTACTAATTGGTTTTTCTGCCGGTGGCGGCGAAGTTGCGCGTTACATCGGCCGCCATGGTACGAAGCGTCTGGCGAAAGTTGTACTGGTTTCTGCTGTTCCCCCGCTTATGCTAAAGACCACTGCTAATCCCGGCGGCTTGCCGATTGAAATATTTGATGGTATCCGAGCCGGCTCAATTGCCGATCGCTCTAAATTCTATAAGGATCTTGCCGGCGGCCCGTTCTTTGGTTTCAACCGGCCGGGCGCGAAGATCTCACAAGGAATGATCGACTGGTTCTGGCTTCAAGGTATGCAGGCCGGCCACAAAAACACCCTTGACTGTATCAAAGCATTTTCTGAGACAGATTTTACCGGGGATCTAAAAAAGTTTGATATACCGACGCTTATCATTCACGGTGATGACGACCAGATCGTACCGATTGGCGCTGCGGCTTTGGCCTCTTCAAAACTCGTTAAGAACTCGATACTGAAAGTATATAAAGGAGCCCCCCATGGCCTGACCGATACACACAAAGAGAAGCTTAACGCGGATCTTCTGTCTTTTATTAAAACATAAAAAGCTGTAGGCGCAAGGTCTTAACAAAAGGGCTAAATATGGAAAAGAAAAAAGTAATGACGACAAATACAGGAAAACCGGTTGAGAACGATTTGAATTCGATGACTGCCGGTGCAAATGGACCGACTTTGGTTCAAGACGTACATCTTATCGAGAAGTTGGCGCACTTCGACCGGGAACGAATTCCTGACCGGGTAGTGCATGCAAAGGGTGCAGGTGCGGGAGGATACTTCGAGGTCACAAATGATGTCACGAAGTACACGCGCGCGAAATTTCTTTCCAATGTTGGGAAACGCACAGAAGTCTTCGTACGTTTTTCGCTGGTAAGCGGTGAAAAAGGCTCTGCTGATTCAGAGCGGGATCCACGCGGTTTCTCCGTTAAGTTCTACACCGAAGAGGGAAACTATGATTTTGTGGGAAACAATACCCCTGTATTTTTTGTCAGGGATGCCATAAAATTTCCTGATTTTATACACTCTCAGAAGCGTAATCCTGCAAACAACCTTAAGGATCCTGATATGTTCTGGGATTTTCTTTCTTTGACCCCGGAATCCATCCATCAGGTAACTATTTTATTTTCCGACCGCGGTACGCCTTTAAGCTATCGTCACATACACGGTTTTAGCGGCCACACTTTCATGTGGTACAATGAAAAAGGCGAATATTGCTGGGTAAAGACGCATTTTAAGACCGAACAGGGAATAAAAAATCTCACCCGCGATGAAGCTGTCCGTCTTGCGGGTGAAGATCCGGATCATGCGACACGGGATCTGTATGAGAACATAAAAAAAGGCGACTACCCCTCATGGTCGGTTTCTATTCAGGTCATGACACCTGAAGAGGCGAAAAACTACCGTTTTGATCCGTTCGATATAACCAAAGTCTGGCCGCATGCTGATTACCCGCTTCAGCCCATCGGACGAATGGTACTTAATCGTAATCCTCTGAACTTCTTTGCCGAAGTGGAGCAGGCTGCGTTTTCTCCGGGTAACTTCGTTCCCGGCATAGGACCGTCTCCGGACCGGTTGCTGCAGGGACGTTTATTCAGTTACCATGATACGCAGAGGCACAGACTGGGTCCTAACTTCCAAATGATTCCTGTTAATTCGCCAAAAGCCACTATAGAAAATAGTTATCAGCGTGATGGATCTATGCGTTCCGGTGACAACGGAGGCGGAACTCCCAACTACTGGCCGAATACCTTTGGCGGTTTAGCACCCGATCCTTCATATAAGGTTCCGGCAATTGACATTTCCGGTATGGCTGAACGCCAAGTCTACAAACTAAGCGATGTGGATTTTATTCAGGCGGATGCTTTGTACCGTAAGGTTATGACAGATATGGATCGTGACCATCTTATCGGCAATATTGTTACCCATTTGAACGGTGCGCAAAAACGCATCCAGTTGCGCCAGACAGCTTTGTTCTACAAGGTAAATGCCGAGTATGGAAAACGAATCGCCGAAGGACTAAAATTGAGCCCTGACGATGTCAAGCGGCTTGCGGCTATGTCTCAGGAAGAACGAATAAAATCAACCTTATAATTACCCCCCCCCGTCTTTTCATATAGATTAAACCGTAACTTAAAAACAAGAGGTTTGAAATGGATAAATATCAGTGCCAGGCATGTCTCTATATCTATGATTCCGCTTTTGGTGATCCGGATCATAGAATCAAGCCGGGAACTAAATTTGAAGATTTGCCGGATGATTGGCTTTGCCCTGTTTGTGGGGTTCCAAAAGATATGTTTGAAAAAATATAAAAAAGGGTAATATTATTATCGTTTTTGTTGTGTTTTATTGTGGGATGTAACAATGGACATCGGACACAAAACAGAACAATCAAAATAAATACTAAGAGTAAAGCCGTGTAGGGTCTTGTTGTGTCTATTTCCATATCAAGAAGCCGAAATGATTTGTTATTAGTGAATATGTTATAGTTAGTCAAATGCTGTTTTAATAACCTTTTGAATTATTTTCTTGACAAATAGTCTACTATGGAGTAGTCTACTTACGAGTAGTATGTGCTAGGGAGGTAAAGATGAAATTCATTGACAGAGAAAAAGAACAGGGGGCATTGGATAAGTATTATAAATCCGGAGACTCCGAATTTATAGTTATTTACGGTAAAAGGAGGGTGGGAAAAACGGAGCTGATTAAGCACTTTTCTAAAGAAAAACCGCACATATATTTTCTTGCTCAAAAACTTAATGAGCATGATAATCTAAAAATGCTGGGGCAGCTTTGCGGGGAATACTTCAAAGATGAGCTGCTTACCTTAAATGGTTTTGAGAGCTGGCAGCAATTATTCCGATATTTAAAGAAAAACATAAAAAAGAAATTTGTTTTAGCGATTGATGAATTTCCATATCTTGCAGAAACAAACAAATCCATTGCTTCAATATTTCAGGCAGGATGGGATGAGTATCTGAAAGATACTCCGGTTATGCTTATTCTTTGCGGTTCAAGTATTGCGATGATGGAGGATAAGGTATTATCTGAAAAATCACCGCTTTTTGGACGAAGAACTGCCCAGATATATCTTAAACCGTTTAATTTTGCTTCCTTCAGAAAGTTTTTCCCCGGGAACAAGTTTGAATACTGCGTTGAGATGTACTCCATAACAGGCGGGAATCCGAGTTATATAAAACGAATGGACGCAAAAAAGAGTATTGAAGAAAATATTAAAGACAATATCCTTGAAACGGATGCTTTTCTTTACAGTGAGATAGACTTTGTTATGAAAGAAGAATTGAGAGAGCCCAGAAATTACTTTGCCATACTAAAAGCAATTTCATTGGGTAAGTCAAAACTGAGTGAAATACAGAATGAAACAGGGCTGGAAAAGAGCGTTTTGCACAAGTATCTGTTTATCCTTGAGGATTTAAGGCTCGTGGAGAAAGAAGTGCCGGTTACAGAGAAAATACCTTTAAAATCCAGGAAAGGATTATATAAGCTCCAGGATCAGTTTTTCAAGTTTTGGTTCAGATATGTGCTTCCCGGTAAGAGTCATTTAGAAGAAGGCAATAAAACCTATGTAATGGGCAGGGTAAAAAATGATTTTGTCCATCTGGTTTCTCATAATTATGAAGATATTTGCATTCAAATACTCAAAGAAAATGAAGAAGAAATATTTGAAATAGATAAGATCGGACGATGGTGGGAGAAAAGCTTAGGAGAAATGGATATAGTTACGTTTAATGAAAAAGAGAAAAAAATACTGTTTGGGGAAGTTAAGTGGAGCAGTAAAGCGGTTGGAACGGATATTTATGAAGATTTAAGAAAAAAGGCCGAATATGTGGAGTGGAATAAGGCAAAACGAACAGAATATTACTGCCTGTTTTCAAAAAGCGGGTTCACCCCGGATATGATTAAAAGAGCAAAAAAAGATAAAGTAATGCTGTTTAGCGGGGATAAAAGAGTTAATTAGGAACGGAAAAGTTATTATACATCACCCAGTCGCGAAAGTCGTCCAGGCCGGGGAGCCATACAAATCCAAGCCCGAAGAAATACGGGCTTTTTTATTGTAAACACCATCTACCTTCCCATTACCAGGCGTTTATTTATTTTTATTGAAAATTGTCTGCTTTTGGTATAGTATTTACATATATGAAACTTACTGTTGCGGGTAAAATATTGCTTGTTTTCGTTCTAACACTTGCACAATTTTCTTTTGCTGATACTTATTTTTTAAAAGACGGGAGCCGTGTGGTCGGCGACAAAGTAAGAGAAGATGATAAAGTTGTTGTTGTTAAAACCATGCGCTTCGGAGAAGTAAGGCTTTTTAAGAATGAAATTGATAAAGTAGAAAGTACGACTCCTGCTTCGGAGAAAGAAGTAAAAGAATCCATCAAACAAATCCCTCTGGGAGAATTAGTTTCCGAACTGCTCAAACCTTTCAATAACGGGGATAAAAATATTCCGACCCTCGCCGTTATGCCTTTTAGAACAGAAAGTGCAAAACTGGAAAGAGAAAAGATCGGTTTCGGCGAACCCGCAATAACATTTTATTATTAGCCCTGTCTGTCAAAATATATAAGCCCTAAAAACGAAGTTGAAATAGTTAAAACAAAACTTAGAAAAGGTTATGTGCTATTTGTTTAATCAGTGGAATCCTGAAGCTTTGCAATCAGTGAAATTGACCCGAAATCCTGCTGAAATATCAATATTATGTATTTAAAAAATAACATGCTTTCTTCCTCGGATTTCGGGTGTAAGTATTTTCATTGGTAAAAACTTTAATAGTTGTTATAATATCAATATGCTTGACAAAAACGAAGCCCGAAGAAAATACAAGAATACTTTGCAGCCCATGGGTGTTTACTCCCTGACCAATTCGGTTAACGGGAAGGTTTTTATCGGGAGCAGCTTAAATGTTGATAATATTTTTAACAGAATATCCTTCCAGTTGAAGCTGGGTTCTTATACCAATGAAGAACTGCAGAAAGATTATAACCTGCAGGGAGCAGACAAATTCTCTTTTAAGGTAATAGATTATCTTAAATCGATAGACGAGCAGGGCTACAATTACTCCGATGATTTACGGGTTCTTGAAGAGCTGTGGTTAGAGAAACTAGAGCCGTATGGAGATGCCGGGTATAATATAAAGCAAGCCGCTAAAAAATAAGCCGCATTAACCGGTTGCGAAAATATTCGGGAATGTCTGCATAAGCTATATTTGCTTCTTTCTTCTCGAAACCCGCGTTTTATGGAAAAAAGTCAATCAGAAAGCGAATCTCCATATATATATACATTTTCTTAACTTCCGTAAAATGAAACAAAGGAATGAAAGGAGTGAAATGTAAATATGCTTGTAAATGCGCAAAAGGGTAAGAATAACACAAAAATAATGTTGATTACTTATGCTGTTTTGAGCGCGGCACTGGCATTGGTAATAATATTTAAGGAATTAGTTTCTCCGTTCATTCTGGCTTTTTTGCTGGCCTATATAATGAGTCCGGTTGTTAATTACTTTGAACGCAAAAATTTTAACCGGCTTTTTGTCACCATTTCCATATTTGTTTTATTTGCAGTTATAGTTTTCTTTTTCGTTAATATTTTTATAGACGCAATAGGAGATGAAGTTTCGGCGATCCAGAAAAAGCTTCCCGTGATAACGGAAAAGGTAAATACCAGCATAGATAATATTACCGGATTATTTCCTTCAACTGGTAAAACTGTGCTGCAAAAAAGGATTGTGCCGAAGCTAACGGGGATAACAGAAGTGACGGGTGAATATCTGATAACAACGTTTTCTACTCTTATGAATTGGTTTGGCGGGGTGCTTGGCGGAATTACGAGCGCATTTGTCCTATTATTCATCGCTTTTTTTCTACTGAAAGACTGGAATAAAATTTCAACAGGATTTTTAAAGGCCTTTCCTGTTCAGTATAGCATACTGGCAAAAAAACTGTTAGCCCCGGTCAATGTCCAGATTGGCAGATATATAAGAGGGCAGCTGCTGGTAGCCGCAAGTGTGGGTATAATTGCAACAGGCGGACTGCTGCTTTTTGGGTTTGAATACGCGTACCTTCTGGGCGCTGTAGCAGGAATAACCAATCTTGTGCCTTTGCTTGGACCTATCTCGGCGATAATTGTCGGACTCATCGTTTCTGTTTTTTCTCCGCAGCCTTATCTTATTTGCGCTATAAAGGTTATCTCTGTGCTTACGGTAGTGCAGATCATTGATGAAGTCTTAATAAGCCCGATCATTATCGGAAAATCGGTAAAGATACATCCTATAACGGTGATTACAACCATCTACTTCGGCGGGTATTTTATGGGGATAATAGGAATGCTGATTGCCATTCCCGTATATGTGTTGCTGAAATCCATACTTACCGAAGTTCATTTCGGGCTGTTTAAGAAAACCTGATTTCTTCCTGCCCCGGATAATACTGCGCTATTTTATGATATAATAATATTATGCAAGAAGGGCAGATGAATAATAAGTTTTACAATATAACAGATACAGAAGCCTTAAAACTTTTAGAAAGCGATCTTCAAAAAGGCCTTGGCGCTTCCGAAGCCGTTAAGCGTTTGGAAAAATACGGCTTAAATCAGCTGACCGGAAAAAAAGGAATAAACCCTTTAACGGTATTGCTCGGACAATTTAAAGATCTTCTCGTCTGGATATTAATAGGCGCGGTGCTCGTTTCCGGTTTTCTTAAGGAATGGGTGGACGCATTTGCCATTCTCGCCATCGTTATCTTAAATGCAATCCTGGGCTTCATCCAGGAGTACCGGGCTGAAAGATCCCTTGCCGCGCTAAAAAAGTTATCCAACCCCTCATCAAAAGTTATAAGGGACGGAAGACTAATGATTACATCTTCTACAAATTTAGTTCCGGGAGATGTGATAGAAATTGAAGCCGGCGACAGTATTCCCGCTGACGGCCGTCTCCTCTGGCTTAGTGCAAATTTCAGCGTTCTGGAAGCAAGCCTTACGGGAGAAGCTGCCCCGGTTACAAAGACGACAAAAATCCTGGAAGAAGAATCCTTACCGCTCGCTGACCGGGCAAATATGGTCTATATGGGCAGTTCCGTTTCTGCGGGAAAGGCAAAAGTACTTCTTGTTTATACCGGCATGCAGACAGAGCTCGGCAAAATTGCAGGAATGGTCGGGGAGATACAGCATGAACCTACCCCGCTACAGAAAAAGCTGGAGGAGTTTGGAAAGTGGATAGTGGGTGTCTGCTTTTTTATGGTGGGAGCGGTTTTTTTACTCGGGTGGCTCCGGGGCGGGAAGATGGTGGATGTATTTTTAACGTCTGTAAGCCTTGCGGTTGCGGCCATTCCCGAAGGCCTTTCCGCGGTAGTCACTATCGCTCTTGCTTTAGGTGTCCGCCGGATGGTGAAACGCCATGCGCTTATAAGAAAACTGCCGTCAGTGGAAACTCTTGGCTGTACTACGGTTATCTGCTCGGATAAAACAGGTACTTTGACAAAAAATGAGATGACTGTGCAGAAAATATTTACGGGATGGAATCTGTTTGATGTGGCCGGCATCGGCTATACTCCCGTCGGAGAGATTTCTCTCGGTAAACAGCAAATAAAGGCTGCAGAGCATCCCGAGCTTCTTAATTTACTCCGTTGCGGAGTTCTTTGTAACGGCTCCCAGCTTGTTTTAGAATCCGGTAATTATAAAGTAACGGGTGATCCGACGGAAGGGGCTCTTCTTTCTGCGGCCGGTAAAGCGGGGCTGACAAAAGAAAATTTAGAGAACGAGTATGTATTTGTGGATGAAATTCCTTTTGATTCCGACCGGAAGAAGATGACTATCGTTAGAAGGCATGGCGATGAGCTGATTGCTTTTGTTAAAGGCGCGCCGGATATACTTCTTCGTGATTGTACCGATGTGGAAGAAAAGGGAGTTAAAAGAAAACTAACAGAACAAGACAGGGCCTATATAGAAAAGAATAACGGCGAACTGGCGGACGGGGCGATGCGGGTTCTGGCGGTAGCCTATAGAAAACTGGATAATAATTTAAAAGATTTTGAAGTGAAAAATATTGAAAGAGAACTTACATTTGCGGGGCTCTTTGCGATGATAGATCCTCCGCGCGAAGAAGCTAGAAAAGCGCTGGAAGAATGTAAAACAGCGGGAATTAAAACGGTTATGATAACGGGGGATCATAAAAACACGGCGGTCGCGATTGCCCGTATGCTCGGAGTTTTCACCGAAGGTTCTCTTGCTCTAAGCGGGGAAGAGCTGGATAAAATAAATGACGAAGAACTTGTTAAAAAAGTAAAAAATATTTCGGTCTACGCCCGTGTTTCTCCCGAACATAAATTAAGGGTCGTGCGCGCGTGGCGGAAGAACAAAGAAGTTGTCGCTATGACCGGTGACGGTGTTAATGATGCGCCGGCCTTAAAAGAAGCTGATATCGGCGTTGCGATGGGTATCACCGGTACGGATGTTACAAAAGAAGTGTCGGATATGGTGGTGACCGATGATAACTTTGCGTCTATAGTTGCCGCTGTCTCCGAAGGCAGGGGAATATATGACAACATACAGAAGTTCATTCACTATCTTCTCTCGTGTAATGCGGGCGAGATACTTCTTATGTTCACCGCTTCTTTGATCGGCTTTGCTGCGCCTCTGCTTCCTATACATATACTCTGGGTCAACCTTGTGACGGATGGTTTGTCTGCGCTTGCGCTCGGTGTTGATCCGGCAGCCCCGGATATAATGAAGAGGCATCCGCGCGATCCTAATGAAAAAGTTATCACAAAAGAGCGCGCACTTTACATACTGGCGCAGGGAGCCTTTATCGCCTTTTGCAGTTTACTTGCCTATGTTTTTGTTCTGTACGTTGAAAAAGAAAGCATCTCCCGCGCAAGGACAGCGGCGTTTATCGTTCTGGCGGTCTCTCAATTATTCCACTCTTTCAATTGCAGGAGCATGACCGAATCCTTGTTTAAACTGGGCATCTTTACAAATAAAAAACTTCTGCTTGCGGCTTTTATTTCATTTTTGATGATGATGGTCGTAGTGTACGTGCCCTTCCTGCAAAAGGTGTTCAAAACCGTGCCTCTCGGGCTGTTTGACTGGCTCCTCGTGCTCGTAATATCCTCTTTCCCCCTCTGGGCCGTTGAGCTCTGGAAAGCAGTTGTAAGAAAAAGAAAAGGAAATAGCAAAGCAGCCATTGTGGTTGCCTAGTCAAAAACGCCTTCTTCTGCTCAAAATCCTTGTTTTAAAGGAAAAAAGTCAACTAAAGGCAGTATCTTCATATTATTAAAATTATTAAATTTTGATAAAATAAGAAAAGATTAAAGGAGGATTTTGTATGAATAAAGGGATGTCAGTTGCGCTTTTGGCTGTCGGGATTGTATTAAGCATCTGGGGTGTCGCAGGTTCGGAATCATTTGGTTCAGACGTGTCGAGATTTTTTACGGGTTCGCCTACAGAGAAAACTGTATGGTTTCTGATAGGAGGGGTGTTTTTGGGTATTGCCGGACTGTCCGGTTTGCTTCGCGGGTCAAAGTAAATTTAAGGAGGAATTATGGCTGCAACTGCAAAATCTATATCTTTAATATTAATTGCTGTACTTTTTATTGCGCTCGGACAGGTATTTTGGAAGCTTGGTACCAATAAGTCAGGTGTTGTCACCTTCTCTGCCGGACATATAATGTCTTCCATGAGCCAGATGATCAATACGTGGTTTATCCTTGGATGTCTGATGCTTTTAGCGAGTTCTGTAGTCTGGGTAATTGCTCTTAGCATGGTTGATCTGAGTGTGGCATTTCCTTTTCAATCCCTGGCGTATGTGTTTATTTTTTTCTTTTCCATATTCATCTTTAAAGAGCCGGTTACTCTGCTAAAAATTGTCGGAACTATGTTGATAATCAGCGGGGTTATAACAGTAGCTAAAAGCTGATTAAAAGATAAACTCTAAGATCTATCCGCCTAAATGATTGGCGGACGACAAATATTAATAAAACATAGTGGTTAGTCGAATTAGAAATAACAATATCTTTTATTAGAAAACGGAAGAGTTTAAATAAAATGAAAAAAAATATAAAATAATTATCAGTGCAATTGCTTTGCTGGTTGTGATACGGCTTGTTTTACCATATGCTGTATTGCATTATGCCAATAAAACGCTGGCTGAAATGAAAGGTTATTACGGGCATATTAAAGATATTGAATTATCTGTTTATAGAGGCGCCTATATTCTCAACAATATTTATATAAATAAAGTTGATCCAATATCAAAAAAGCAAACGGAATTCTTTAAATCGAGGGATATTGACCTGTCTGTTGAGTGGGGGGCTCTTCTCCATGGTTCTCTTGTCGGAGAACTGGTTTTTGATTCACCCAACTTGACTTTTACAAAAGACAAAGTTGAATTAGGTGACGTAGGAAAGGATGGCGGTGATTTTAGAAAATTGTTGAAACATTTTATGCCCTTAAAAGTGAATAGTTTCGAAGTTAAAGATGCCGCTATACATTATAAAGACTACACTTCGAAACCAAAAGTTGATATATCATTAAAGAAAACTCATATCCTGGCAATTAATCTGACTAACATTACAAGTAATAAAATTGAATTGCCTTCTACCGTTATTGCGCAGGCGTATGTTTATGAGGGAGTTTTAAACTTTACAATGAAAATTAATGCTTTAGCTGATGATCCGACGTTTGACCTGAATGCCGAAATAAGAAACGCCAACCTTGTATTATTTAATGATTTTTTGAAGGCTTATGGGGGATTTGATGTGAACAAAGGCGATTTTAGTTTATATGCTGAAATAGCAGCCAAGAATGGTAAATTTGCAGGCTATTTTAAACCGGTAATTACAGGTTTAGTTGTTTTGGGCCAACAAAATAAGAATGATAGTATATTTACTAAAATATGGGAAGTTCTCGTAAGTCTGGCGGGAGATATATTCAGGAATCAACAAAAAAATCAGTTAGCGGAGTTAATGTCAAATGTTGTGTTTGAGAAGTAGCGAGCATCCTTGGTTACAAAACCTCCTTTCTTGAAAAATCTGAACTTTTA